>Ga0210050_1000566_pt1 | contig 46359 bp, 55 predicted proteins | sample CryGey132114_all_FD_185463 | JGI IMG/M metagenome (GOLD analysis project Ga0210050, IMG submission 185463) | Groundwater microbial communities from aquifer - Crystal Geyser CG22_combo_CG10-13_8/21/14_all (SPAdes) (version 2) | ecosystem: Environmental > Aquatic > Deep subsurface > Groundwater ... | reverse complement strand
GAAACCCGAAGGTTTCGGCTCAACGAATTCTGTTCGAATCAATCTTGCGATTAATTCTTTGTACATATTGCTATGAACACTCTTCACTCTCGTGAAAGAATTGGTTGATTTAATTCTTTGATTACTCACTCGAAAGTAAAGTAATTTCGATTAACTCAACACCTGTGAGTGTCCACACAGATTTCTTGTTTTATCTTGTTAAAGAGCGTTGACCACATACCGCTTGCGGCGGGTCGGGCTGATGCTTTATCAGCTCAGGGTCGTGCATTCTACGCATTTCCCGTTTCGCGTCAAGGAGTATTTTTCAACTTCTTGCTGCGCTTGAATTAAGTGCCATTCTCAACAGAGAGTAAGCTACTCAATTCAACCTCACTCGCCAGCTTGCTTTCGCTGTCTGCCGTGTCAGTGGATGCGCATTATAGGGAGATTGAGAAAGTCCGCAAGGGCTTTTTAAATGAAAAAAGATCGCATGGCGATCTTTTAAACAATAACGATTCTTTTCTATGCAAAGTGCCGATTAATTGGGCTTTTCACGGCCTTTATCAATAAAACCTTGGATTAATGAGACAGCTTTTGCGTCATCCCAATCGACAAAAGATCGCACAAACGCAATGAGCTGACCGTCTTGATCTAGGATAAAGGTGGCAGGAATAGTATCAAGTGGAAATACTTGTCCTAGGTTTTGCTCAGGATCGTAATATGAGTTAAACCCTGTCATCCCAAGTGTGTTCAAAAACGATTGCACCTGTTGTTTACCTTCGGCATCGATGGATATTGGTAACAGCGCAAAGTCTTCCGCTTTAAACTTAGTTGCCAATCTCTCAATCGCAGGCAGCTCTCTTACACAGGGTGGACACCAAGTTGCCCACATGTTCACCATGATGACTTTACCTTTGTAGTGGCTGAAGTCGATGGCTTTGCCATCGACATCATTAAAGACTACGGGTTTGATAGGGAATGTCTTAGGCAATACATTGATCAGATCGACCGTTGACTCTATCGGTTTAGTTGCCTGCTGCATGCCTGGGTAAGCGTAAACACTACCACCAGCAAATAGCGATACGCAGGATAGAATCAATGCAGTCGCTAATGTATGTTTCATTTGTTATCACGCTTGAGTAACACATCCAACGCCTTTTGATCCTCGGCGCTGATTTCCTGCGGGGCATTACCACCAATACGTTGCTTACGAATAAAGACAAAACCGATAAGTAACCCGAATAGCAATAGGGCAACGGGGCCTAACCAGAGAATGTAGGTTTTAGTCTCCATTTTGGGTTTATAGAGTACAAACTCACCATAGCGGCTGGTCATAAACTCGATGATCTCCTCATCTCCTTTACCTTCATCAACCATCTTAAAGACTTCAAGACGCAAATCTCGGGCAACGGGAGAATTAGAATCGATCAAGTTTTGATTTTGACACTGTGGACAACGCAGTTCATGGGCCAAAGACAAACCACGCTTTTGATTTTCAGATGTTTTGAATTCGTAAGTATCGACTGGTGTTGCCATGACGGCGGTCGTCATGCTGAACAACAGCACTAGACCACCGATGAGTTTTGTCAGCATTTTCATGATGCGCCATCCTTCACTGCTTCAGCTTGTAATTGTTGGATCATTGGGTACAGGGTTTCACTCCATACACGCTGATCGATTGGACCGGCATAGCGATAGCGAATAATACCATTATGATCAACAACAAAACTTTCAGGTGCACCATAAACACCAAGATCTAACCCTAAACGACCATCTTTATCATAAATATTGACGTTATAGGGATCGCCTTGGCGCCGTAACTCTTCCAATGCGGGAGCACGTTCATCGCGATAGTTAATTCCATATATTGGCAGAAGATTTTTACGTTTTAACATCACTAAGAAAGGATGCTCATATTTACAAGATGGGCACCAAGTCGCCCACACATTGAGTAATGACACTTTACCTTTCAATTGCTCGTTCGTAATCATCTCAGCAGGTGTTTCGAGACGTTCTAGTTGGAAAGCCGGAACCGGCTTTCCTTCTAGGGCTGAATCCAGTTGCTGTGGATTCAAGAATAATCCTTTATATAAAAACACCCCCATGACGAGAAATATGACCAATGGGATAAACAGAACCAACTTCTTCATACATTCCCCAACTATTGAACCGTTGCCAATTTCACTTTACCAGCTTGCGGCTTAACAACTTCAGCAACTTTTGAGCGATATCGCTTATCCGATGCCGCAAAGAAACCGCCGATCATCATAAAAATTGCCCCGAACCATAACCAACGAACGAAGGGCTTGTAGTTTAAACGTACCGCAAACTCAGTGCTGCTGATGGGATCACCCATAGTCACATACAAATCGCGGAACAGACCCCAATCGATACCGGCTTCGGTCATATCCATAGTACGGACATTGTATTGGCGACGGTCAGGCTTGAGTAATGTCAGCAGTTTATCACCCTTATAAATCTCTATCTGACCTTGCTGTGCGGTGTAGTTAGGACCGACAACATTCTTAGTTTCAAGGTATTTAAAGGTGTAACCCGCCAATTCTTGACTGATACCAGGGCCCATACGAACACTTTTCTCAATCGAGTAATTGGACACCATAGTGGCGCCAATCACAGAAACCGCAATGCCTAAGTGGGCGAGGATCATGCCGAGTTGACTGCGCCCCATACGAGCCATGCTCACATCGCCGTCTTTGGGTTTAACAATGTTATAGGCCGCCCTTGCTGTCGCTAGAACAATCCATGTCGCGGCAGCGATGCCACAGGCAACCCATGCATTAAAGGCACCATCAATAATGAATGGCATCACAACGCCAATTGCAATTGAAATGAGTGCTGGCAGCAGTAACTGACGTTTCAGCTCACCCGCTTTGGATTTTTTCCAACGAATGATTGGACCTACACCCATAAAGGCAAACAGCACAAGTACGATAGGCACAAATACAGCGTTGAAGTATGGAGGTCCAACAGAGATCTTGCCCATACCTAAGGCATCGATCAGCAGTGGATATAAGGTTCCCAACAGTACAGTGCCCGCTGCAACCGTCAGTAACACGTTACAGACTAACAGCATGGTTTCTTTTGATTTCAGCTCGAAGCGTGCAGGGCTGCTCATTTCGCTGGCACGGAAAGCAAACAGCGTTAACGAACCACCGATAGCTAAACCCAGCAGTAATAGGATAAACATACCGCGGCTTGGATCCGCTGCGAATGAATGCACTGAGGTCAACACCCCAGAACGCACAATAAAGGTACCGAGTAAACTTAAAGAGAAGGCGAAGATAGACAGCAATACAGTCCAGTTACGGAAAGCGCCGCGTTTCTCGGTCACAATCAAGGAGTGAACCAGCGCAGTACCGACTAACCAAGGCATAAAGGAGGCATTTTCCACTGGGTCCCAGAACCACCAGCCACCCCAACCTAATTCGTAATATGCCCACCAAGAACCTAGTGCGATACCGCCAGTGAGGAAGATCCAAGCGGCCAATGTCCAAGGACGTGACCAACGAGCCCAGGCTGAATCCAAACGACCACTCATTAAGGCTGCAATCGCAAAGGCAAAACTCACCGAGAAACCCACATAACCTAAGTACAGCATAGGTGGATGGAAGATTAATCCCACATCCTGCAGCATAGGGTTTAAGTCACGCCCCTCTGCTGGCATAGGAAATAAACGCTCAAATGGGCTCGATGTGAGCAACATAAATAAGCTAAAGCCAATCACAATCAGTGCCAACACCGCCAGTACACGGGCAGTGAACACTTCTTCTAAGCCTTTACTGAATAAAGCGACTGAGGCGGCCCAAGTGGATAACGCAAACACCCAGAACAGCAGAGACCCTTCATGACCGCCCCATACGGCCGCAATCTTAAAGAAGATAGGTAACTGTGAATTAGAGTGATGTGCCACATAGGCCACGGAGAAGTCATCAACGGCGAAGCTGTAACCAAGTGATATCACAGATAAAGTGATAAAGAAGAACATTCCATAGGTTAACGGCCAAGCATATCTCACTAAATATTGATCTTTACGGGCAACACCTATTAGGGGAACGCTGATTAATAAGAAGGCAAATGCCACTCCTATTATCAACGAAAAGTGTCCAAGTTCTGGGATCATGGGTTTTCCTCAGTCTCTAATAATATGTTGATTTAGAAAGATTCTAGACCAACGCACAACATGCTGTTCACGCAAACGCACGAAATTTTGCTCATTTTAGTATTTGCTATTGTTCCTGTCTGCCTCTTTCGTACAAAACTGGGTGACTTGTCTCATTCTCAATTTTTGAGGTAAATAAAAGTCATATAAGGCCCACAGTTCTGGATGTGACAGATAGATGAGCCTTAAGTTTCATACAAATTTGACAAGAAGGATCAATTTGTGAACCAGTGCCCAACTATAAGCTTTCAGGGTTGTGAATACCTTATATTACTGTTCAATGAATAATCTTTACGTATAATCTTGCTTCCAAGCCGGCGGTAACACCGCTTTTATGCAAACTAAAGTGAATATAGAAACAATGACAACATTTTGGATTTTTATTGCGCTTGTTGTGTTAGTCAGCCTAACGCTGATTTGGATCCCGCATTTCAGACAACAAAAACTATTACGCACAGAAGAGGCCGGCGTGCGTAGACAAACGAACCTCGAACTGTTTAATGAACGTTTGGCGACTTTTGAAAAAGAGCTTAGCGAAGAATTACTGGATCAAGCCGAGTTCGATGCCTTAAAGAAAGAGCTGGAAATCAGCTTGCTGCAAGATATCAAACAAGCGGGTGATGATTCCCTGGTAAATCAAATCAAGCCCAAAACCATTCTCTGGCCATCATTAATGTCGATATGTTTGATTGCCATCTCGGGTTACCTCTATCAACATTTAGGTGCCTTCCAAAACATAGGTAATGCCCAACCCGCCAATCCCCATGCAGGCATGGATGCGGCGCAAATCATGGCACAACGCGTACAAATGATGGAAACTCAGGTTCAAGCAGAGCCTGAGAACAGTCAAGCATGGTTTAGCCTAGGTCACGCCTATATCTCTGCAAATCAATTCGATAAAGCCATTGCCGCATTCGATAAAGTGATGGAGCTAGTCGGAAAACATGCCGAATTATTAGGCCCTAAAGCAACGGCCATGTATTACAAAGCAGGCCAGCAAATGACACCGCAAATCCAAGCGCTCATCGATGAATCCTTAGCGATGGATGCCCAGGATCCTTCAACGCTATTGCTTGTGGGTATGGATGCCTTTTTCACGGCAGATTACCAAAAAGCGATCACCTCGTGGCAAACCATTCTCGACAGTGATCGTACCGATGTCGATCGCGCCGCCTTGATGGAAGCTATCGAAACCGCTAATTTGCGGATGAAAGCTGAAACTGCGGGTATGCCAAACGATGACGCGCACAAACTAGCGAAGACTACGACCAAATCGGTGAGCATAGCTATCTCGATTTCCCCCGAACTTGCAGCCAAGGCCAGCCCCGAAGATACGATATTTATATTTGCACGCGCCACCGAAGGGCCAAAGATCCCGCTAGCGGCCACTAAAGTCAGTGCTAAATCTTTACCAGTAACGGTGACTTTAGATGACAGCACGGGTATGGGAGGCGATGTAAAGCTCAGTCAAGCAACCAATGTAGAAGTTATTGCGGTATTATCTAAACATGGCAATATCAAACCTCAAGCGGGTGATATTCAAGGTAAAATCAGTAAAGTTGCCGTAGGTGAAAGTGCCAGCCTCATCTTAGATACTCAAGTACAATAATGTACGCCCCTTAATGTATTAAGCCTCAATAGCTTTATTGCAGATATAAAAAAACCGGCTTACGCCGGTTTTTTTAACACTGAAAAAATTACTGAGCTTTAGACATAAACTCAATAGCTGCTTTGTAATCTTCATCAGTACAATCAGTGCACATACCACCTGGTGGCATAGCGTTTAGGCCAGTTTTCACACTGTGCAATAGAGTATCAATACCCTTAGCTAAACGTGGTTCCCATTCTGCAGCGTTATGTGCTTTTGGCGCACCAGCAACACCCATGCTGTGGCATACGGTACATGCCTTGTTGAAAATAGCTTCAGCTTCTTGAGCTGACACGTTGATCGACATAGTCAAAGCAGCGACTGCAGTCATTGCTAACAGTTTTTTCATGTTCAATGTTCCTAATGCAAATACGTACAAAGCTCGACGCTGCCCTTCGAGGCAGACTCATAGTAGCGGACTAAGGTTACTACAAACTTCAATAAATCTCATCTTTTTGTGATTAGAATCTCAGCGTAAATCTTATCAGGCGACAAGCGTGACAAATTCGTTAATATATTAGCAAGTCGTAAAAAAGTTCGATAAATATTGCGGTTATTGGAACCACATCAAATTGCTGACATCTAGTACAAAGCAAGTGTAAACCCCCCAATAACGTTTGTGTTAGAATCACTTGTGTTTCCTTCCGGCTTGAGATAGAGGGTTCAGTGACAAATATAACTTTAGTAAACACACTGGTATCAGCGAGCAAGCTGACATGTATCCGCGAAGAACGTATCCTGTTTGATGAGTTAAGCTTTGAAATTAATGCTGGTGACTTAGTCCAAATTGAAGGACCTAATGGCGCGGGCAAAACCAGCTTACTGCGCATTTTGGCCGGCCTTTCACGCCCCTATGCGGGACAAACCTATTATCTCAATGAAGATATCAACAGCTGCCGCGATGAGTACAATGAAGACTTGTTGTATTTAGGCCATCTTGCCGGAGTAAAGTGCGAATTAACAGCCGAAGAAAACCTTAATTTCAATTTAAGAATCAGTGGTTATGATGATTTTGATACGGCTTCAATTTTAGCCAAAGTCAACTTAACTGGCTTTGAAGAAGCGCTCGCAGGACATTTATCCGCTGGCCAGCACCGTAGAACCGCCTTAGCGCGACTCTGGCACAATAACAGTAGAATTTGGATCCTCGACGAACCTTTTACAGCGATCGATAAAAAAGGGGTTGAAGAACTGGAGCAGTTATTTATCCAACATGCGGATAATGGTGGTTGCGTGCTCCTCACGACTCACCAAGATATGGGCATTATCAAAGATGATAGGCTACGTAAAATTCGTCTAGATTATCGCTTCGTATAAGGTTAAGCATAATGAAAAGAGGCATCAGCTTTACTCAGGCATTTTTTACCTTGCTACAGCGGGATCTTAAAATTGCTATCCGTCACCGCGGCGATATTTTTAACCCGTTATTATTCTTCGTAATGGTCGTGACCTTATTTCCTTTGGGTATCGGGCCTGAGCCACAGATGTTAGCCCGCGTTGCCCCTGGGATAATCTGGGTCGCGGCGTTGCTCGCATCTATGCTCTCGCTTGAACGTTTATTCAAAGCTGACTTTAGTGACGGCAGCTTAGAACAAATGCTCTTGAGCCCACAACCATTAGCCATTCTGGTATTAGCGAAAGTGTTAGCCCACTGGATTTTAACCGGTGTGCCACTGATTATTATCGCGCCACTACTCGCAGTGCTTCTCAATCTTGATAGCAACAGTTACGGTGCCCTCATTGCAACACTCGCCCTCGGGACACCGGTGCTTTCGCTACTTGGCGCTATTGGCGTAGCGTTAACGGTTGGCTTACGCAAAGGCGGAGTGCTCCTCAGCTTGCTTATTTTGCCCCTGTATATTCCAGTGCTCATTTTCGCGACCAGTGCTATAGATGCGGCAGGAATGAATTTACCCTATGATGGTCAGCTCGCTATAATTGGCGCTATGTTGATCGGTTCGTTAACCTTGGCACCTTTTGCAATTGGTGCATCTCTGCGAGTGAGTACTAACTAAAATGTGGAAATGGTTACACCCTTATGCGGATCCTGAGCGCGCATATAAATTATCAGGAACTTTATTTCCTTGGTTTGCTACCTTAGCCTGTCTTTTTATTACCGTGGGTACCGTCTGGGGATTGCTATTTGCCCCGACCGATTACCAACAGGGCGATAGCTACCGCATTATCTTTATCCATGTTCCAGCGGCCTCTATGTCGATGGCCGCCTACATGGGGATGGCGACAGCCGCCTTTATTGGCCTTGTCTGGCAGGTCAAGCTTGCTGACTGGGCAGCGGCTTCCATCGCACCTATTGGTGCAGTCATTACCTTTATTGCGCTCTTCACGGGTGCGGCATGGGGTAAACCTATGTGGGGTACTTGGTGGGTATGGGATGCACGCCTCACCTCTGAATTGGTACTGCTTTTCCTCTATTTAGGTGTGATCTCGCTTTATGCTTCCTTTGAAGACAAAGTACTTGCGGCGCGTGCTGCGGGGATCTTGGCAATCGTAGGGGTAATTAATATCCCAATTATTAAATACTCCGTTGAGTGGTGGAGCTCATTACATCAGCCATCGACCATCAAAATTACCTCTAAATCGACTATGTCGACTGAAATGTTGTATCCACTGTTAATCAATATGTTAGGTTTCGGCCTTATGATAGGCGCCATCACTATCGTGAGGTTTAAGGCAGAGATTTTAGCAAGAAATGGCATGCGCCCTTGGGTACGTGAACTTGCGAAGGCTGAGGAGGTCAAATAATGCAGTTCGATTCAATCAGTGATTTTTTCAACATGGGCGGCTATGCATTCTATGTCTGGCTATCCTACGGTGTGACCTTCTTTTGCCTGTCAACGCTTATCATTACGAGTGCGCGTCAAAAGCGTAAAGTCTTGATTGAGATTGCCAAGAAAATGAACCGAGAAGAGCGCCTTAAAGAAACTAGGAGTACCAAATCGTGAACCCAAGACGCAAAAAGAGACTGACGCTAGCTGTAGCATTAATCGGTGGTGTTGCTGCAATTGCTTCGCTTTTGCTGTATGCGCTGAACTCCAACCTCAACCTGTTCTATACACCCTCTGAAATTGTTCACGGCAAAACTGACACAGGAGTGAAACCCGAAGTAGGACAACGCATTCGTGTCGGCGGTATGGTAACTGTCGGCTCTATGGTCCGCGACCCAAACAGTCTGCATGTACAATTCGCAGTGCACGACTCATTGGGTGGTGAAATCCTAGTGACCTATGATGACCTATTACCCGATCTCTTCCGTGAAGGACAGGGCATTGTCGCCCAGGGTGTGTTAGGCGAAGATGGTAAATTGGCAGCGACCGAAGTATTAGCCAAGCATGATGAGAACTATATGCCACCTGAAGTTGCCGAGGCCATGGGCCAAAAACACGAAAAACTCGATTACAGCCAGCAAAAGACACCGGCGCCTAAGTAATCAATGCTAATTGTAAAAGCCTCTTCGTGAGGCTTTTTTTATCCCTAAATTTCAGCGGCAAAAGCTGAACTATACTAAAAGCAGTTTCCCTCAAGAAAACTGCACATGACCTCTCTCATATCCTGTACCAACCGATCTCTGTTAATGTTTCTGCTTGCATTTTGCGGCAACTTTCCTAACGTCTATGCGGCGAAAATTGTGGTAATAGAAAGTTATCACCAGGGCTATCTGTGGGATAAACAATACTATCAGGCCGTTCTTGATAACCTCACTCCGCAACATGAAGTGAGTTATTTCGAAATGGATACGAAGCGTATACCCAAGAGCCAACATGCTGAACGAGCCGATCGAGCATGGCAATTCATCGAACAACAAAAGCCGCAACTTGTGATCCTCGCTGACGACAATGCCGTTAATTTTCTGCATGAACGCTTAGATATCAGTCAAATCCCAGTGGTCTATCTCGGGGTGAATATGAATCCAAGGGAGTACCATCTAAATGAACATAAACTGTTTACTGGTGTACTTGAAAGACCTTTGCTTAAACGCTCATTAATTCTTATCCATCGGCTTTTACCACAATCACAGCATCGAAAAATATTGGTAATGTTCGACCAAGGCAATACATCAAAGCTGGCGGCCGATTACATTAGCAAACAGCAATCGAGTATGTTGAGCGATATTGAGATTAACATTGTACAACTGAATCGCCTAGAGGAGTGGCAACAACAAGTGCTATCTTCCAAGGAGCAAGGCTATAACGCCATTGTTGTGGCCCTCTATCAAACAGTAAGAGATGCCGATAACCAATCTGTCGACGCTGAACAACTACTTAAATGGATTGCGAAAAATACACCGGTACCCAATTTTGGTTTTTGGGGGTTCAGTGTCTCCGCCGATGGCAACATAGGTGGCTATGTGCTGGATGGCTATCATCACGGCACCATAGCGGCAAAAATGGCAGCGAAAATCCTTGCGGGTGAAAAACCAGAAAACCTTTTTCCGGCAACAGATGATCTAGGGAGATTTATGTTTAGTCGGCGAGGAATTGAGAGATGGCAGATAAATCTACCTAAAGAGATAGAAAAACAAACGCTATGGGTGGATTAGAGACAAGTTAAAGGCATAAAAAAACCGGGCTATTGCCCGGTTTTTTAAATGTGTAACCTTAATTATTCAGCAGCTTCAACATCAACAGCTTGAGCAGCTTCTGGGCGACCAACTAGCTCGATGTAAGCCATAGGGGCTTTATCACCAGCACGTAAACCGCACTTAAGGATACGGGTATAGCCACCAGGACGTTCCTGGTAACGTGGACCCAACTCAGTAAATAACTTACCTACGACTTCAGCGTCGCGAGTACGTGCAAACGCTAAACGACGGTTTGCAACGCTGTCACTCTTAGCAAGTGTTATCAGAGGCTCAACTACGCGACGCAGTTCTTTCGCTTTAGCTACGGTTGTCTTGATGATCTCATGACGAACCAGTGAGCTTGCCATGTTACGGAACATAGCTTGGCGGTGGCTGCTGTTGCGGTTAAGTTGACGACCACTCTTACGATGGCGCATGACCTAATCCTTATAACCTAAATCTGTACAAACCTGAGACTTATAGGTCGTCTGCTAAACTAGCTGGAGGCCAGTTTTCCAAACGCATACCTAACGACAGTCCGCGAGAAGCTAAAACGTCCTTAATTTCAGTAAGAGATTTCTTACCTAAGTTAGGGGTCTTAAGCAGCTCAACTTCAGTGCGCTGTACCAGATCTCCGATGTAATGAATCGCTTCGGCTTTCAAGCAGTTAGCCGAACGTACAGTTAGCTCTAAATCGTCGACAGGACGCAACAGAATCGGATCGAACTCCGGCTTCTCTTCTTTCAATTCTGGCTCAGTCACGTCACGCAGCTCAACAAACGCATCCAGCTGTTCGGCTAAGATGGTTGCAGAACGACGGATAGCTTCCTCAGGATCGATAGTACCGTTAGTGGTCATATCGATAACGAGTTTATCCAAGTCAGTACGCTGTTCAACACGAGCTGCTTCTACATTGTAGGCAATACGTGCGACTGGCGAGAAAGAAGCATCAACCAGCAAACGGCCGATTGGGCGATCATCGTCTTCGGTCTGTGCACGAGCAGATGCTGGCACATAACCACGACCACGCTCAACGCGAATACGCATGCTGATATCATTGTTACCGGTCAAATGACAGATAACATGATCAGGATTCACGATAGTGACATCACCATCATGCGTGATATCTGCTGCGATGACAGGGCCTGCGCCGGACTTGCTCAACGTAAGCATAGCCTCGTCTTTACCCTCGATAGTCACTGCTAACCCTTTCAGGTTTAACAATATCTCAAGGATATCTTCTTGTACGCCTTCCTTACTGCTGTATTCGTGCAGTACACCGTCAATCTCGACTTCGGTAACCGCGCAGCCGGGCATAGACGACAATAGGATGCGACGCAACGCGTTACCTAAAGTGTGGCCGAAACCACGCTCAAGCGGTTCCAGTGTAACCTTGGCACGTGTTGAGTTAACCTGCTCGATATCAACGAGACGCGGTTTAAGAAATTCTGTAACAGAACCCTGCATTGTGTCCTCTCTTGTTTGTTAGCCTTACTTAGAGTAAAGCTCGACGATCAGCTGTTCGTTAATTTCCGCAGACAAATCGCTACGTTCTGGAACGCGCTTGAAAGCACCTTCCATTTTCGCGCTGTCGACTTCAACCCATGTAGGCTTCTCGCGTTGAGCTGCCACTTCTAAAGCCGCTTTGATACGAGCTTGAGTGCGTGACTTCTCGCGGATGCTCACAACATCATTCGCAGACACTTTGAATGACGGAATGTTAACAACACGACCGTTAACCATAATTGATTTATGGCTTACTAGCTGACGTGATTCTGCACGAGTCGCACCGAAGCCCATACGATAAACAACGTTATCTAAACGGGTTTCTAAAAGTTGCAACAGGTTTTCACCAGTGTTGCCTTTCAGACGTGCAGCATCTTTGTAGTAGTTACGGAATTGTTTTTCTAACACACCGTAAATACGACGAACTTTTTGTTTTTCGCGTAACTGCAAACCGTACTCTGACAGACGTGGCTTACGAGCGCCATGTTGTCCAGGTGCAGATTCCAGTTTACACTTTGAATCGATTGCTCTCACACCGCTTTTTAAGAAAAGGTCTGTACCTTCTCGGCGGCTGAGCTTGAGCTTGGGACCCAAGTATCTTGCCATGATCTTTCTCCAACTATCCTAATGAAACGACGTTATACACGACGCTTTTTAGGAGGACGACAACCATTATGAGGGATCGGCGTCACATCGGTAATGTTGGTAATTTTATAACCAACAGCGTTCAGCGCACGAATGGCTGACTCACGACCTGGACCTGGACCCTTCACAAACACTTCAAGGTTTTTTAAACCGTAGTCTTGAGCAGCAGCACCTGCACGCTCAGCAGCCACCTGTGCAGCAAATGGAGTAGATTTACGTGAACCACGGAAACCTGAACCACCTGAAGTAGCCCATGACAACGCATTACCTTGACGATCTGTAATGGTGACAATAGTGTTGTTGAAAGAAGCATGGATATGAGCCATGCCATCTGCAACCTGTTTACGTACGCGCTTACGCGGAGAACGTGACGGAACTTTAGCCATTGCTTTACCTTCCCGTTACTTTCTAATTGGTTTACGTGGACCTTTACGCGTACGCGCATTGGTCTTAGTACGTTGCCCACGAAGAGGCAGGCTACGACGATGGCGGAGACCACGATAACAACCAAGATCCATAAGACGCTTGATGTTCATTGAAATCTCACGACGTAAGTCACCTTCTACAATGTATTTGGCAACTTCTTCGCGTAGTGTATCTATTTGAGCTTCGCTCAATTCCTTGATCTTAGCAGTTTCAGCGATAGCTGTAGCCGCGCAGATTGCTCTGGCGCGAGTACGGCCGATGCCGAAAATAGCAGTCAATGCAATGACTGTATGCTTTTGATCAGGAATGTTAATGCCAGCGATACGGGCCACTATGCACTCCTTAAAGTTAAAGGCCATCTGTGAAAAGCCCGAAAGGATACTCAACAGATGACAGATTTGCAATCATTTTTTAGTCAGCCCCAAAATTAGGGCCGACTAAAATGTTTTTTAGCCTTGACGCTGTTTGTGTTTTGGTTCAACACAGATAACGCGTACAACGCCACTACGCTTGACGATCTTGCAATTACGGCAGATCTTCTTCACGGAAGCTCGAACTTTCATTTCATCACTCCGTAAAGCTAATTAGCGACCAAAGCGATCTAAATTCGCTTTGTTTACTAGGTTAGCTTTCTTCATCACAGACTCATACTGATGTGACATCATATGGGTCTGAACCTGAGCCATGAAGTCCATGATCACAACTACCATAATGAGTAGTGAAGTACCGCCAAAATAGAACTGTACTTTCCATGCGATTAACATGAACTCCGGAATTAAGCAGATAAAGGTAATGTATAACGCGCCTGCTAATGTCAAACGAGTCATTACTTTATCAATGTAACGCGAAGTCTGTTCTCCAGGACGGATCCCAGGGATGAATGCACCACTCTTCTTCAGGTTATCAGCTGTCTCACGTGGGTTAAACACCAACGCAGTATAGAAGAAACAGAAGAAAATAATTGCTGTTGCATATAATAATGAGTAAAGCGGTTGTCCAGGTGACACAGCCAGTGAAAAATCACTTAACCATGACATGGATTCATTTTGACCAAACCACTGAGCCAGTGTTCCAGGGAACAAAATGATGCTTGACGCAAAAATTGGGGGAATTACACCCGCCATGTTTATTTTCAGCGGTAAGTGGGTACTTTGCGCGGCGAACACCTTACGGCCTTGCTGACGCTTAGCATAGTTAACGACGATACGACGCTGACCACGTTCCACAAACACTACAAAATAAGTCACAGCAAATACAATTACCGCGAGCAACAACAATACTAACACATTCAAGTCACCTTGACGCGCCTGCTCAGCCGTTTGGCCGATAGCGGAAGGTAATCCAGCAACAATACCTGCGAAAATCAGAATCGAGATACCGTTACCTATACCACGTTCGGTAATCTGCTCGCCTAGCCACATCAGGAACATAGTTCCAGTAACTAAACTGACAACCGCAACAAAGTAAAATCCAAATCCAATGTTGACCACAAGGCCAGGTACTAAATTTGGTAACCCGGTTGCAATACCGACCGACTGGAATGTACCCAGCACTAAGGTACCCCATCTGGTATATTGACTGATTTTCTTACGTCCTGATTCGCCTTCCTTTTTTAATTCAGCGAGTGCAGGATGCACAACAGTCAACAATTGCATGATAATCGATGCCGAAATATACGGCATAATACCCAATGCAAAGATAGAGGCACGCGAAAGGGCGCCACCCGAGAACATGTTAAACATGCCCAGGATGGTCCCTTTTTGCTGAGCAAACAGCTCTGCTAATACAGCTGCGTCAATACCAGGAATTGGCACAAACGAACCGGCCCTAAAGACGATAATCGCACCAATCACGAACAGGAGGCGAGCTTTCAACTCAGAAAGTCCACCTTTCGCGCTTTTTAAATCAAGTCCTGGTTTTGCCATCGACGTATTATTCCTCGATCTTACCGCCAGCAGCTTCAATTGCTGCACGAGCACCTTTGGTTACCTTCAGACCTTTAACAGTCACAGGGCGCTCAATGGTACCTGAAAGAACAATTTTCGCAAACTGGATGTTGCGAGTAATAACGTTCGCATCTTTCAGAGCGTTTAAGTCGATAACATCACCGTTAACTTTAGCTAGTTCGAGTACACGAACTTCAGCTGTTACCATAGCGCGACGCGAGGTAAAACCAAATTTAGGTAAACGGATCTTAAGTGGCATTTGACCACCCTCGAAGCCTGGGCGTACACCGCCACCGCTGCGAGATTTTTGGCCTTTATGACCACGACCCGCAGTTTTACCTAAGCCTGAACCCATACCACGGCCTACGCGCTTTGGTGCATGCTTAGAGCCTGCAGCTGGAGATAGAGTATTTAAACGCATCTATTAATCCTCCACCTTAACCATGTAGTAGACCTTGTTGATCATACCGCGAACAGAAGGAGTATCTTCTAATTCCACAGTGTGACCAATGCGACGCAGACCAAGACCTGTTAAGGTTGCACGGTGTTTTGGTAAACGACCGATAGCACTTTTAGTCTGAGTAACTTTTACAGTTTTAGTTGCCATGGTGCATTACCCCCGAATTTCGTCAACATTCAGGCCACGCTTAGCTGCGATTTGCGAAGGTGACTTCATGTGCACCAATGCATCGACAGTCGCGCGAACGATGTTGATCGGGTTAGTAGAACCGTATGCTTTTGACAGAACGTTATGCACGCCTGCTACTTCCAATACGGCACGCATTGCGCCACCGGCGATAATACCGGTACCCTGTGATGCTGGTTGCATGTATACACGTGAACCAGTATGACGACCTTTAACTGGGTGATGCAGAGTACCTGCATTCAACTCCACGGTCACCATGTTACGACGGGCTTTTTCCATAGCTTTTTGAATTGCTGCTGGAACTTCGCGCGCTTTACCATAGCCATAGCCGACCTTACCATTACCGTCACCCACTACTGTTAGTGCTGTGAAGCTAAAGATACGACCGCCCTTAACTACTTTAGAAACACGATTAACTGCAATCAATTTCTCTTGCAGATCGTCTTTTTGCTGAGCTTCTAATTTAGCCATTTTTATAACCCCTTAGAACTGGAGGCCAGCTTCACGAGCAGCATCTGCTAGAGCAGCTACACGACCGTGATACTTGAAACCAGAACGATCGAACGCAACAGAAGTCACGCCTTTTTCGATCGCGCGCTCAGCAACAAACTTACCTACTGCTTTAGCCGCGTCTACGTTACCGGTACTCTTCAGTTGCTCTTTAACCGCTTTTTCCACGGTTGAAGCAGCTGCCACCACCTGAGCTTCAGGATTGATCACCTGAGCATAAATGTGACGCGGTGTACGATGTACAACCAGACGGTTCACGCCCAGCTCTTGGATCTTCTTACGAGCGCGAATAGCGCGACGTAAGCGAGATGTTTTCTTATCCATATCGCGTTACCTACTTCTTCTTAGCCTCTTTACGGCGTACTACTTCGTCGTCATAGCGAACACCCTTGCCTTTGTATGGCTCTGGTGGACGGTATCCGCGAATCTCAGCAGCGACTTGGCCAATTAACTGTTTATCAACGCCACGTAGGACGATGTCAGTTTGGCTAGGGCACTCTGCAGTAACGCCTGCGGGCAGTTTGTGTACTAACGGATGAGAGAAACCTAAAGTCAGGTCAATATCAGCACCGACGAGTTTCGCACGGTAACCAACGCCAACTAACTTTAACTTACGCTCAAAACCTTGAGATACACCAACAACCATGTTGTTTACTAACGCACGAGTTGTACCTGCCTGTGCCCAAGCGTTAACTACGCCTTCAACAGGGAGGAACTTAACTACGCCATCTTCAATAACAACATTGACCGCATTGTTGATCACTCGAGTCAGACTACCTTTTCCGCCTTTGACGGTCAGAGTCTGTTCGTTTAAGGTCACCTCTACGCCAGCTGGAATAGATACTGGTGCTTTTGCTACACGAGACATTCCTAGCTCCTTATGCTACGTAGCAGATAACCTCGCCACCCATGCCTGCAAGGCGGGCGGCACGATCAGTCATCAAGCCTTTAGAAGTGGACACAATTGCGACACCCAGTCCGCCCATCACCTTTGGAAGTTCGTTTTTACCTTTGTAAATACGAAGACCAGGACGACTTACGCGCTGGATAGTCTCAACGACTGGTTGGCCTTGGAAATACTTTAATGTAATTTCCAGTTCAGGCTTGGCTTCATCTGCTACGGCGTAATCAGCGATATAACCTTCTTCTTTAAGCAGTTTCGCAATAGCGACTTTCAACTTAGCAGAAGGCATCTTCACAGATACTTTGTTAGCAGCTTGGCCGTTACGAATACGGGTTAACATATCCGCAATAGGATCTTGCATGCTCATATTAGCTTACTCCGTGACAAGTGCTTACCAGCTAGCCTTACGTAGGCCAGGAACTTCACCACGCATGGTTGCTTCACGTAACTTGATACGGCTTAAGCCGAACTTACGTAGGAAACCATGTGGGCGACCAGTTTGATTACAACGATTGCGTTGACGCGCAGCGCTGGAATCACGTGGTAGAGCTTGCAACTTTAATACTGCATCCCAACGGTCTTCGTCAGAAGAAGTTGGACTGACAATAATAGCTTTAAGAGCGGCGCGCTTTTCAGCGAACTTAGCTACGAGCTGTGCACGTTTAACTTCACGTGCTTTCATTGATGATTTTGCCATTACGCTACCCTTATTTCTTGAATGGGAAGTTAAAAGCGTCTAACAAAGCACGACCTTCTTCGTCAGTCTTCGCAGAGGTAGTGATAACAATATCCATACCGCGAATTTTATCGATTTTATCGTAATCGATCTCTGGGAAAATGATCTGCTCACGCACGCCCATTGCGTAGTTACCACGGCCGTCAAACGCTTTAGCGCTTAAGCCACGGAAGTCACGAATACGTGGGATTGCGATATCGACTAAACGCTCTAAGAATTCCCACATACGCTCACCGCGCAGGGTCACTTTACAGCCAATAGGGTAGCCTTCACGGATTTTAAAACCAGCAACTGATTTACGAGCAACAGTTACTACTGGTTTTTGACCAGCGATCGCAGTCATATCACGGACAGCATGTTCCATGATTTTCTTGTCTGCAACTGCTTCGCCAACACCCATGTTCAGGGTGATTTTCTCAATCCGAGGGACTTGCATGACACTGGTATAACCGAACTTTTTAGCAAGTTCAGCGACAACAGTCTCTTGGTATTTATCATGCAGTTTCGCCATCGTTTACTCCAATTACTTAACGAGTTCACTGGTCGATTTGAAGAAGCGAACTTTTTTGCCATCTTCAAAGCGGAAACCAACGCGATCAGCTTTGCCAGTGGCAGAGTTGAAAATCGCTACATTTGATGCTTGTATCGGTGCTTCTTTCTCAACAATACCGCCAGCTACGCCCAGTTGTGGGTTTGGCTTTTGGTGTTTTTTGACAAGATTGATGCCTTCAACAATTAATTTACCAGTAGGTAGGACTTGAGAAACTTTAGCGCGTTTACCCTTGTCTTTACCTGCTAATACAATCACTTCGTCTTCACGACGGATTTTAGCTGCCATTTTGAAGCTCCTTACAGTACTTCTGGTGCCAGCGAGACAATTTTCATGAATTGTTCATTACGCAATTCACGTGTCACTGGTCCAAAGATACGAGTGCCAATCGGCTGCAGGTTGTTGTTCAAAAGAACCGCTGCATTCCGATCGAAGCGAATGACAGAACCGTCTGGACGACGTACGCCTTTCTTAGTACGGACTACCACCGCGTTATACACATCACCTTTCTTCGCTTTAGCGCGAGGAATCGCTTCTTTAACAGAAACTTTGATGATGTCGCCGATACCGGCATAACGACGATGAGAGCCACCCAAGACCTTAATACACTGAACTCTGCGTGCGCCGCTATTACATGCGACGTCAAGAGTCGATTGCATTTGGATCATTTTAAGTGCTCCGCTATCGTTACTACACAATTCCCACTATGGGACTATAAACGCCAATTTTTGCTATTAATTTAGTCAAAAATGGCGCGCAAATATAACACCATAAAAGTGGAAAGTATAGTATTAAAAAACAAACGGCCCCAAATACTGGAGCCGTTTACCTAAATACCTAATTATCTTAGGCCTTTGATACTACTTCAACCAGGGTCCAAGATTTAGTCTTAGACAAAGGACGACATTCGCGAATCGCTACTACGTCACCTTCATTGCACTGATTAGTTTCGTCATGTGCATGGATCTTAGTTGTACGCTTAATGTATTTCCCATAGATTGGGTGTTTCACTTGGCGTTCGATAGCAACAGTAATGGACTTGTCCATTTTGTTACTAGTAACACGACCCTGCAAAGTACGGATTTTATCAGACATTATGCACCCGCCTTAGAAGTAATAATGGTCTTAACGCGCGCAATGTTACGGCGCACCAATTTCAGTTGATTAGTCTGAGTCAACTGACCAGTGGCGTGTTGCATACGCAGGTTGAACTGCTCACGCAGCAGACCAAGTAGTTCAGCGTTCAGTTCTTCAACGCTCTTTTCTCTTAGTTCGCTCGCTTTCATTACATCACCGTCTTAGTTACGAAGGTAGTCTTAATTGGAAGCTTGGCAGCAGCTAAAGCAAACGCTTCACGAGCGATCACTTCAGAAACACCATTCATCTCATAAAGAACCTTACCAGGTTGAATCTGACATACCCAGTATTCAACGTTACCTTTACCTTTACCCATACGCACTTCAAGAGGCTTAGAGGTAATCGGCTTGTCCGGGAAAACTCGAATCCAAATTTGTCCCTGACGCTTAATGTGACGTGTCATGGCACGACGTGCAGATTCGATCTGACGTGCAGTTAAACGGCCACGGCCGACTGCTTTCAGACCAAAAGTACCAAAGCTAACTTCGGTACCGTTCGCTAGACCGCGGTTACGGCCTTTGAACATCTTGCGAAACTTCATACGTTTAGGTTGCAGCATTGCCGGCTCTCCTATTTACCACGAGGCTTGCGCTTAGGTTGCTGCTGTTTCGGCTCTTCAATCTGTGGCAGCATTCCGTCCAGAACTTCACCTTTGAAGATCCAAACTTTAACACCAATCACACCGTATTGAGTGTGACTTTCAGATGTAGAATAGTCGATATCAGCACGCAAAGTATGTAAAGGTACACGACCTTCACGATACCACTCAGAGCGCGCAATCTCAGCACCGCCTAGACGGCCACTAACTTCAACTTTGATACCTTGAGCACCAATACGCATTGCGTTTTGTACCGCGCGCTTCATAGCACGACGGAACATCACACGACGCTCTAATTGCTGTGCAATAGAGTCAGCAACTAATTTGGCATCTAGCTCAGGTTTACGGATCTCAGCGATGTTAATTTGAGCAGGAGTGCCAGCAAGTTTAGAAACTGCAGCACGCAATACTTCAACGTCTTCACCTTTCTTACCAATCACAACACCTGGACGGGCAGTGTGAATCGTAACGCGGATGCTTTTCGCTGGACGTTCGATAACAATCTTAGATACTGACGCAGCTTGTAACTTCTCTACAAGAAACTTACGCACTTCCCAGTCGCTGTTCAGATTATTGGCATAATCTGACTTATCTGCGTACCAGGTAGAGATCCAAGGCTTGGTGATACCCAGACGGATACCATTAGGATGTACTTTCTGTCCCATTGCTCTCTCCTAGCGATCTGATACAACCACAGTAATGTGGCTGGTACGCTTCATGATACGATCAGCGCGGCCTTTAGCACGTGGCATGATACGCTTCATAGTTGGACCCTCGTCAACAAAGACGGCTCCTACTTTTAGCTCATCAATATCCGCACCTTCGTTGTGTTCGGCGTTTGCGATAGCTGAGTCAAGTACTTTTTTAACCAGTACGGCGGCTTTTTTCGGGCTGAAAGTCAAAATTTCGAGGGCCTTAGCAACAGGCAAACCACGAATTTGATCGGCAACCAGACGGGCCTTCTGCGCAGACGTACGGGCAAAACGATGTTTAGCTAAAACTTCCATCTTATTCCTCCCGTATTAACGCTTCTTCGCTTTCTTATCAGCAGCATGGCCGCGATAAGTGCGAGTTGGTGAGAATTCACCAAGTTTGTGGCCGATCATTTCGTCAGTTACGAACACAGGAACGTGCTGACGACCATTATGGACAGCGATGGTCAAACCAATCATATTTGGAATGATCATAGAGCGACGTGACCAAGTCTTAATAGGCTTTTTGTCACCGGCTTCCATCGCTTTCTCTACCTTCTTCAGCAAGTGCAGGTCAATGAAGGGACCTTTCTTGAGAGAACGTGGCATGGCGAATCCTCTTACTATTTATTACGACGACGTACGATGTACTTGTCAGTGCGCTTGTTACTACGAGTCTTATAACCCTTAGTTGGCACACCCCATGGAGTCACTGGGTGACGACCACCAGAAGTACGGCCTTCACCACCACCGTGTGGATGGTCTACTGGGTTCATTGCAACACCGCGAACTGTTGGGCGAATGCCTCTCCAGCGCTTAGCACCTGCTTTACCTAACTGGCGTAGCATATGTTCGGCATTACCAACTTCACCAAATGTTGCGCGGCAATCAACTGGCACTTTGCGCATTTCGCCAGAGCGAAGACGTAGAGTGGCATATGCGCCATCACGAGCAACAACTTGTACATAAGCACCCGCTGAACGCGCGATTTGAGCACCTTTACCAGGCTTCATTTCAACAGCGTGCACAACAGAACCTACAGGAATGTTGCGCAGTGGCATTGCGTTACCGGTTTTGATTTCGGCTTCAACACCAGACTGGATTTTGTCGCCAGCTTGCATGCCTTTAGCAGCAAGAATATAACGACGCTCACCATCCGCATACAGTACCAGAGCGATGTGCGCAGTACGGTTTGGATCGTATTCCAGACGCTCAATCTTTGCAGGGATACCATCTTTATCGCGTTTGAAGTCGATTAGACGATAATGCTGCTTATGACCACCACCTACGTGACGGACAGTGATACGGCCAGTATTGTTACGGCCACCACTTTTAGATTTTTTCGCCAACAGGCCAGCAAAGGGTTTACCCTTATGCAGGTCAGTGTTCACCACTTTAACAACGTGGCGACGACCTGGAGAGGTTGGCTTACACTTAATAACTGCCATGATAATTCTCCTTTGCTTACTCAGCGCCGCCGACGAAATCGATGTCAGCACCAGCAGCTAGAGTTACATAGGCTTTTTTCCAATCGCTACGACGACCAGTACGGCCACCAGTGCGTTTAGTTTTGCCTTTGCTTACTAAAGTGCGAACTGAATCAACTTCAACTTCAAATAGCTTAGCAACAGCAGCTTTAATTTCAGCTTTAGTTGCATCGATAGCTACGCGGAAAACAACAGTGTTGTGCTTCTCAGCGTTCACAGTGCTCTTTTCAGAGATATGTGGAGCGAGAATAACTTTTAGCAAACGTTCTTCGCGGATCATCATGCTAGCATCTCCTCGATTTGCTTCACTGCGTCAGCAGTCACAAGCACAGTGTTGAACGCGATCAGACTAACTGGGTCTAGACCCGCTACGTCACGAACGTCAACTTTGTACAGGTTACGAGCTGCTAAGAATAAGTTCTCATCAACTTCTGCAGTTACAATCAGAACGTCTTCTAAGTTCATTGCTTTTAACTTTGCTTTTAGCTCTTTAGTTTTAGGAGCTTCAACGCCGAAAGATTCAACAACAACCAGACGCTCTTGACGTACCAATTCAGACAGAATGCTTTTCAGCGCGCCGCGGTACATCTTTTTGTTAACTTTTTGGCTATGATCTTGAGTTTTAGCAGCGAATGTTACGCCACCGCCACGCCAGATTGGGCCCTTGACACTACCAGCGCGAGCGCGGCCAGTGCCTTTTTGGCGCCATGGCTTTTTGCCAGAGCCAGTTACTTCCGCACGAGTCTTTTGGCCACGAGTGCCTTGACGCGCGTTTGCAGCGTACGCTACAACTACCTGATGAACCAGTGCCTCGTTAAAGTCACGGCCGAAGGTAGTTTCGGAAACTTCAAGAGCGCTTTGTGCGTCTTTCAATACCAATTCCATTACTATCTCCTCAGACCTTAAGCTTTAACTGCAGGCTTGATGATCAGGTCGCCATTAGTTGCGCCCGGAACAGCACCTTTAACCAGTAGCAGGTTACGCTCAACATCTACACGAACAACTTCTAGATTTTGAGTAGTAACACGCTCGGCACCCATGTGGCCTGACATTTTTTTGCCTTTAAATACGCGACCAGGCGTTTGGTTCTGACCAATAGAACCGTTCGAACGGTGCGACAAAGAGTTACCGTGAGTCATATCTTGAGTACGGAAGTTCCAACGCTTAACGCCGCCTTGGAAACCTTTACCTTTTGATTGACCAGTAACATCAACTTTCGCTACATCAGCGAAAATATCAACATTTAGCTCAGCACCAACTTCAATGCCCTCGCCTTCACCGTCTGCCAGACGCACTTCCCACAAACCACGACCGGCTTCAACACCGCTCTTGGCAAAGTGACCTGCTTCTGGTTTAGTGATGCGATTGGCTTTTTTGGTACCAGTAGTAACTTGAAGCGCGCGGTAGCCGTCAGTTTCTAAAGTTTTCACTTGAGTAACACGGTTGCCAGCAACTTCAATTACTGTAACAGGTATTGAAACACCATCTTCAGTGAAGATGCGAGTCATACCAACTTTACGACCAATAAGACCGATAGCCATCTCTCAAACCTCTTCTAAGGATCTCAATTAACCCAAGCTAATCTGTACGTCGACACCAGCCGCAAGATCTAAACGCATTAACGCGTCTACAGTCTTTTCAGTTGGCTCTACGATGTCAACCAGGCGCTTGTGAGTACGTAATTCGTACTGGTCACGAGCATCTTTATTAACGTGCGGAGAGATCAAAACGGTATAACGCTCTTTGCGCGTAGGTAGTGGAATAGGACCACGTACCTGGGCGCCAGTACGCTTAGCAGTTTCAACGATTTCCGCTGTAGACTGATCAATTAAACGATGATCAAATCCTTTCAAGCGGATACGGATTCTTTGGTTCTGCATTGACCAGAGCTCCTAAAATGGACACATAAAAAATCACCCTCTAGCTTCTTCCTTATTGGAAAAGCAGAGCGAGATGATTTAACCGTTCGACTCCCAATCGGAGCCGCTATGATAATGATTAACTTAATCGACTAATCATTTATATTCGTCGACCTAGGTCAACGAGGGGGCTATTATACCCATCTAAATTTAGATATCAAGCCCACTGTGTAAATAGTCATCAAAAAGACTATTCAACTTCAGAGTGGCGAGCATTTTACACAAAATTTAAAATAACGCTAGCCCAAAAATAAAAAAGGAAGCCTAGGCTTCCTTTTTCAGCATCGTCTCTAAGCTCGCGATTAAGCGAAAATCTTAGCTACAACACCAGCGCCTACTGTACGGCCACCTTCACGGATTGCGAAGCGTAAACCTTCGTCCATCGCGATTGGGCAGATCAGCGTCACTTTCATCTTGATGTTGTCGCCTGGCATTACCATCTCTACGCCTTCTGGCAGTTCGATAGTACCGGTTACGTCAGTTGTACGGAAGTAGAACTGTGGACGGTAACCTTTGAAGAATGGAGTATGACGTCCACCTTCTTCTTTTGACAGTACGTATACTTCTGATTCAAAAGTGGTGTGTGGGTTGATTGAACCTGGCTTCGCTAATACTTGACCACGTTCTACGTCATCACGCTTAGTACCACGTAACAAAATACCACAGTTCTCACCTGCACGACCTTCGTCAAGCAGTTTACGGAACATTTCTACACCAGTACAAGTTGTCTTAGTCGTTGCACGTACACCAACGATTTCAACTTCGTCGCCTACGCGGACAATACCACGCTCAACACGACCAGTAACGACTGTACCACGGCCAGAGATTGAGAAGACGTCTTCGATTGGTAGTAGGAACGGCTTATCGATGTCACGTTGTGGTTCTGGAATGTAAGAATCCAGAGCTGCTGCTAATTCAATGATCTTCGCTTCCCACTCTGGCTCGCCTTCTAGCGCTTTCAGAGCTGAACCTTGGATTACTGGTAAGTCATCACCTGGGAAATCGTATTCTGATAACAGTTCACGAACTTCCATCTCAACTAGCTCTAACAGCTCTTCGTCATCTACCATGTCACATTTGTTCATGAACACGATGATGTACGGTACGCCAACCTGACGAGAAAGCAGGATGTGCTCACGAGTCTGTGGCATTGGGCCGTCTGTAGACGCTACTACTAGGATCGCGCCGTCCATCTGTGCAGCACCGGTGATCATGTTTTTAACATAGTCAGCGTGGCCTGGGCAGTCTACGTGTGCGTAGTGACGTGAAGGCGTGTCATATTCGATGTGAGAGGTATTGATGGTAATACCGCGCTCACGCTCTTCTGGAGCGTTATCGATTTGAGAGAAGTCTTTAGCTTCGCCACCGTAGGTCTTAGCCAGTACGTGAGAGATAGCTGCAGTCAGAGTGGTTTTACCATGGTCAACGTGACCAATGGTGCCCACGTTTACGTGAGGCTTAATACGTTCAAATTTAGCTTTTGCCACGATATATTCCTTTCTTTTCAGAATAGTCCAGTCAAAGCTGGACCATATAACATTTATGTCGTAACTGGAAATTAGCTACGAGATTCAATAATCGCTTTCGCAATGTTTTGCGGTGCATCAGAGTACTTCAAGAACTCCATAGAGTACGAAGCACGCCCCTGAGTTGCAGAGCGCAAATCAGTCGCATAACCAAACATTTCAGAAAGAGGCACTACTGCATGGACTATTTTGATGCCACCGAAGCCATCATCCATACCTTCAATCAAACCACGACGACGGTTTAAATCACCAACCACGTCACCCATGTAGTTCTCAGGAGTAGTGACTTCTACTTTCATGCAAGGCTCGAGCAACACAGGTTTCGCCTCAAGCGCACCCTTTTTGAAGCCCATAGAACCCGCAATTTTGAACGCCATTTCATTCGAGTCCACATCATGATATGAACCATCGAACAGAGTGACCTTCACGTCCAACACAGGGAAGCCAGCGAGTACGCCATTCTTCATCTGTTCTTGGATACCTTTATCAACCGCAGGAATGAATTCACGAGGAACCACCCCCCCTACAATCGCATTGATAAATTCGTAACCAGCGCCTTCTTCATTAGGCTCTAGTTTTAACCAAACATGGCCGAATTGTCCACGACCACCGGATTGGCGTACAAATTTACCTTCCGCTTCAACTGACCCACGAATGGTCTCACGGTAGGCCACCTGTGGCTTACCAACGTTACATTCGACACCAAATTCACGACGCATACGGTCGACGATAATGTCTAAGTGTAACTCACCCATTCCTGAGATCAGAGTTTGTGATGATTCTTCGTCAGTTTCAACCCGGAATGATGGATCTTCCGCGGCAAGCTTTTGCAGCGCGATACCCATTTTATCCTGGTCAGCTTTAGACTTAGGCTCAACGGCTATGGTAATTACTGGCTCAGGGAACTCCATACGTTCCAAGATCACTTTATGATCGTTATCACAAAGCGTATCACCCGTAGTCACGTCTTTTAAGCCAATAGCCGCGGCGATATCACCAGCGCGAACTTCTTTCAGTTCAGTTCGATCGTTCGCATGCATTTGCACGATACGGCCGATACGTTCACGTTTCTGTTTAACAGAGTTATAAACGCCTGAACCCGATTCGAGTACGCCTGAGTACACACGGATAAAGGTTAGAGTGCCTACAAATGGATCTGTAGCAATCTTAAATGCCAATGCAGCAAAAGGCGCATTGTCATCTGATGGGCGCTCTACTTCTTGCTCATTTTCGTCGATGCCCTTGATTGGAGGCACATCCACGGGAGCTGGCAAGAATTCCACTACCGCATCGAGTACCGCTTGAACGCCCTTGTTCTTAAATGCAGAACCACAGGTCGCTAAAACGATTTCATTATTTATAGTACGTTGACGCAGCGCTTTTTTGATCTCGTCCTCTGATAGCGTACCTTCTTCAAGGTATTTATCCATCAGTTCATCCGAGGCCTCGGCGGCAGCTTCGATCAGATACTCATGCATTTCAGCCGCTTTAGCCGCTAAATGCGCTGGGATCTCTTCATAAGTAAAAGTCATTCCCTGGTCTGCTTCATTCCAGTTAATGGCTTTCATCTTGATTAAATCGATCACACCTGTGAAGTTTTCTTCTGAACCGATATTTAATTGGATCGGTACACAAGTCGCTCCAAGGCGAGTTCTGATTTGCTTCACTACACGTTCAAAGTCCGCACCTGCGCGGTCCATTTTGTTAACAAATACGAGGCGTGGAACGCGGTATTTGTCAGCTTGACGCCAGACGGTTTCCGATTGGGGTTCAACACCTGAAGAACCACAGAAAACCACAACGGCGCCGTCAAGGACGCGCAAAGAACGCTCAACTTCAATAGTGAAGTCAACGTGACCAGGGGTATCGATGATATTGATGCGGTGTTCAGTGAATTGAGCATCCATACCACGCCAGAAGGTCGTTACAGCGGCAGAGGTAATAGTAATACCACGCTCTTGCTCTTGAACCATCCAGTCAGTGGTCGCGGCGCCGTCATGCACCTCACCGATCTTATGAGACAAACCGGTATAGAACAGAACACGTTCTGTTGTGGTGGTTTTACCTGCATCCACATGAGCACAAATACCGATATTACGATAACGCTCAATTGGGGTTATACGAGCCACGATTATACCCTCTCCACCAAGACGGTTGCCTTGGCAATATCAACAACAATGGTGTGGGCCTAAAGCCCACACCATCAAATTACCAACGGTAATGAGCAAAGGCCTTGTTAGCTTCAGCCATGCGGTGCACGTCTTCACGCTTCTTAACAGCAGTACCTTTGTTTTCAGACGCATCTAGCATTTCACCTGCTAGACGTAAAGCCATAGATTTTTCACCACGCTTACGAGCAGCTTCAACTAACCAGCGCATCGCCAGTGCGTTACGACGCACAGGACGAACTTCACATGGTACCTGGTATGTAGAACCACCAACGCGACGAGATTTAACTTCGACTGATGGGCGAACATTGTCCAGGGCTGCTTCAAGGATAACTAAATGGTTTTCGCTTTTCTTTTCAGCGATAACGTCTAGTGCCTTGTAAATAATTTTTTCTGCAGTCGACTTTTTGCCGTCCTGCATAATGACGTTGATGAACTTAGCCAGCAACTCACTGTGAAACTTTGGATCTGGTAGGATTTTACGTTGTCCTACAACGCGACGTCTTGGCATAACAATTCTCCGTATGCTTCAGGGATTTCCAAAACTGGAATTCTCAAAATAAACTAGCTTGGCCTTACTTAACGGATACGTTAAGACTTAGGACGCTTAGCACCGTATTTAGAACGGCTTTGGCGACGTGAGCTCACGCCAGCACAGTCTAATGCGCCACGAACAGTGTGATAGCGAACACCTGGTAAGTCTTTAACACGACCACCACGGATTAAGATCACGCTGTGTTCCTGCAGGTTGTGGCCTTCACCGCCGATGTACGAAGTTACTTCGAAACCGTTAGTTAAGCGCACACGAGCTACTTTACGTAGTGCAGAGTTAGGTTTTTTAGGGGTAGTAGTGTACACACGTGTACAAACACCACGCTTCTGTGGGCACGCATTCAACGCAGGCACGTTAGTCTTGTCGACTTTTGGCGCGCGTGGCTTACGTACCAACTGGTTTACAGTTGCCATGTATAGCTCCGAGTCAGTTGAATCAAACTCAACGATAAGGTGTGAAAAATCTATATCCCACAATGGTGGGACGCGGAATTTTAGAAAGGTAATGCCGGACTGTCAAGAAATAGCCAACTTTTGCGGCATTTTACAAGAAAAAAGGCGCCATTGGCGCCTTTTTATAACAAACTGATTACTTAATCTTGGCTACCAGCCAAGTTTAAGAGATCGGCCAAGTTCTGTTCAGCTTCACTTGCAGTGATCTTATTCACTACAACTGGCTCGTCTTTCTTAGCACGGGCATCATTGCGGGTCTTGTGATAAGCGTAACCCGTACCGGCTGGGATCAGACGGCCTACGATAACGTTTTCTTTCAGACCACGCAGTTGATCGCTCTTACCACCTACGGCGGCTTCAGTCAGTACGCGCGTGGTTTCTTGGAACGATGCTGCAGAGATAAAGGACTCAGTTGCCAGAGACGCTTTAGTGATACCCAGCAGTTCACGTTCGAAGGTCGCAGGGACTTTACCTTGTGCAATCAATTCGCGGTTAGCTATCTTAACGCGAGAAACTTCAACTTGCTCACCTTCTAGGAACTCAGTGTCGCCAGCAGAAGTGATCAAGCACTTACGCAGCATTTGACGGATGATCACTTCGATGTGCTTATCGTTGATCTTCACACCTTGCAGACGGTAAACGTCCTGCACTTCGTTCACAATGTAGTTAGCTACGTTGTGGATGCCGCGCAGACGCAGAATGTCATGCGCCGCCTCTGGACCATCGGCAATAACTTCACCACGTTCGACTTTTTCACCTTCGAACACGTTTAAGTTACGCCATTTCGGGATCATCTCTTCATATTGATCGCCACCATCGGCAGGTGTAATCACCAGACGACGCTTGCCTTTAGTCTCTTTACCAAATGAGATGGTACCGGAGATTTCAGCCAGAATGGCAGGCTCTTTTGGCTTACGCGCTTCGAACAAGTCAGCAACGCGTGGCAGACCACCGGTGATGTCGCGTGTTTTAGACGATTCCTGTGGAATACGTGCTAAGGCGTCACCCACGTTGATTTGCGCGTTGTCGTCGAGGTTAACGATCGCACTTCCAGGTAAGAAGTACTGTGCTGGAACTTCGGTACCAGGGATCATTAAGTCAGCACCATTAGCACCAACCAGACGGATCATTGGGCGCATTTCTTTACCCGCAGTACCGCGCTGACCAACGTCGAGGATCACGATCGATGACAGACCCGTTAGTTCGTCTGTTTGACGTGTCATAGTGACACCGTCAATCATGTCAACGAACTTGATGCTACCCGCCACTTCAGAAATGATTGGGTGAGTATGTGGGTCCCAGTTAGCGATAATATCGCCCGCTTCAACCGCCGCATCTTCCAACTTCTCAAGTACAGTACCGTAAGGCACTTTATAACGCTCTTTTTCACGACCTAACTCATCGATGATGGCCAGCTCAGAAGAACGAGAAACGATAACCAGTTTGCCGTCGCTGTTGGTAACATGCTTAGCATTGTGCAGTTTCAATGAACCCGAGTTTTTCACTTGGACATTGTTTTCTGCAGAAGCACGCGACGCCGCACCACCGATGTGGAAGGTACGCATCGTTAACTGTGTACCAGGTTCACCGATGGATTGTGCTGCCACAACACCAATGGCCTCACCGTGGTTGATGATATGGCCACGGGCCAAGTCACGACCATAACAGGCAGCACAGACACCGAAATCGGTATCACAGGTAATCACTGAACGTACAATCACTTCGTCGATTGAATGCTCTTCTAACTTGTCACACCATGCTTCATCGAGCAGGGTGTTGCGTGGCGCGAGCACGTCTTCAGTGCCTGGATAGAACACATCAACGGCAACCACACGACCCAGTACGCGTTCACGTAATGGCTCAACCACATCACCACCTTCGATCAGCGGCTTCATGGTCAGACCTTCGTGGGTACCACAATCGTCTTCAATGACCACTAAATCTTGAGCAACGTCAACCAGACGACGAGTCAGGTAACCCGAGTTCGCTGTCTTCAATGCGGTATCGGCTAGACCCTTACGCGCACCGTGGGTTGAGATGAAGTACTGAAGCACGTTCAGACCTTCACGGAAGTTAGCGGTAATTGGCGTTTCGATGATTGAGCCGTCTGGCTTAGCCATCAGACCACGCATACCCGCCAACTGACGGATCTGTGCAGCACTACCACGAGCGCCTGAGTCAGCCATCATATAGATGCTGTTAAACGAGGCTTGTTTCTCTTCAACGCCGTCACGGTTAATCACTGTCTCAGTTGACAGGTTTTCCATCATAGCCTTAGAAACTTTTTCGTTGGCACTTGCCCAGATGTCGATAACTTTGTTGTAACGCTCACCCGCGGTAACCAGACCAGATTGGAACTGCTCTTGAATTTCGAGCACTTCTGCTTCAGCATCAGCCACTAAGGTGTACTTCTCAGCTGGGATCACCATGTCGTCGATACCGACAGATGCACCAGAGATAGTCGCGAAACGGAAACCGGTATACATCAATTGGTCAGCGAAGATAACAGTATCTTTCAGACCCAGTTGACGATAACAAGTGTTCAATAGTTTAGAGATCTGCTTTTTGCCCATGTTCTGGTTAACCAGATCAAATGACAAACCTGCTGGCAGAATAAGTGACAACAGAGCACGACCCACAGTCGTATCAACGATACGGCGCTGTTCGCTACGCTCACCATTGTCACCAATAATGGTTTCAGTGATACGCACTTTAACACGGGCATGCAGTTCAGCAGCGCCAGTTGCGTAAGCTTTTTCAACTTCAGCAACAGACATAAATGCCATACCTTCACCACGGCCGTTAATACGCTCACGGCTGGTGTAGTACAGACCCAATACCACGTCTTGAGACGGTGTGATAACAGGCTCGCCGTTAGCGGGTGACAGGATGTTGTTGGTAGACATCATCAGGGCACGGGCTTCAAGCTGCGCTTCCAGTGTTAACGGTACGTGTACCGCCATTTGGTCACCGTCGAAGTCGGCGTTGTATGCCGCACAAACGAGTGGGTGTAACTGGATTGCTTTACCTTCAATCAGTACAGGTTCGAACGCTTGGATACCCAGTCTGTGCAGTGTTGGTGCACGGTTGAGCATCACTGGATGTTCGCGGATCACTTCATCCAGAACGTCCCATACTTCCGCCACTTCACGCTCAACCATCTTCTTAGCCGCTTTGATGGTTGTCGCTAAGCCACGACCTTCTAGCTTGCCATAGATGAATGGCTTGAACAGTTCCAGTGCCATCTTCTTAGGAAGACCACATTGGTGCAGACGTAGAGTAGGACCTACGGTAATGACCGAACGACCAGAATAGTCGACGCGCTTACCCAATAAGTTCTGACGGAAACGACCTTGCTTACCTTTGATCATATCGGCCAAAGATTTCAGAGGACGCTTGTTAGAACCGGTAATAGCACGACCACGGCGACCGTTATCTAATAGCGCATCAACAGACTCTTGTAACATACGCTTTTCGTTGCGTACGATAATGTCTGGCGCAGCTAAATCTAACAGACGCTTCAAACGGTTGTTACGGTTGATCACGCGGCGATACAGGTCGTTAAGATCTGAAGTCGCGAAGCGGCCGCCATCGAGCGGTACCAGCGGACGTAAGTCAGGTGGTAACACAGGCAGTACTTTTAAGATCATCCACTCAGGCTTGTTGCCTGAGGTGTAGAATGCTTCCATCAGCTTAAGACGTTTAGTCACTTTCTTGCGACGAGTCTCAGAGTTGATTGACGGCAGTTCTTCACGCATTTGTTCGATTTCTTTCGCTAAATCGATAGCACGTAACAGTTCAAGTACTGCTTCGGCACCCATCTTAGCTTCGAACTCATCACCGTATTCTTCTAATGCATCCAGATAGGTTTCTTCTGTCAGCATTTGGCCACGTTCAAGGCTGGTCATGCCAGGCTCGATCACGACGAATGATTCAAAATACAGTACGCGTTCGATATCACGTAGCGTCATATCCAGCATTAAACCGATACGGGACGGCAGTGATTTTAAGAACCAAATGTGGGCAACTGGGCTAGCCAGTTCGATGTGACCCATACGCTCACGACGTACTTTAGTCTGGGTAACTTCAACACCACATTTTTCACAAATAACACCACGGTGCTTCAAACGCTTGTACTTACCGCACAAACACTCGTAATCTTTGACTGGGCCAAAGATACGCGCACAGAACAGACCTTCACGCTCAGGCTTGAAGGTACGGTAGTTAATGGTTTCTGGCTTCTTAACTTCACCAAAAGACCAAGAACGGATCAGATCAGGCGATGCCAGACCAATTTTGATGCCGTTAAATTCTTCAGTCTTGCTTTGCTGTTTCAGAAACTTTAATAAGTCTTTCACGTTTCTCTCCTGAAGGAGTTAAACCGGGTGCACCGCATGAGCGGTGCACCATTCTGTTGCCAAACGCGGCTACTGCCTGCGCTTATTCCTGATCCAACTCGATGTTGATACCGAGTGAACGGATCTCCTTCAGTAATACGTTGAAGGACTCTGGCATGCCAGGTTGCATCTGATGGTTACCGTCGACGATGTTCTTATACATCTGAGTACGACCGTTAACGTCATCCGATTTCACGGTGAGCATTTCTTGAAGCGTATAAGCGGCACCATATGCTTCCAGTGCCCACACTTCCATCTCCCCGAAACGCTGACCACCGAACTGAGCTTTACCGCCCAGAGGCTGTTGAGTCACTAAGCTGTACGAACCGGTAGAACGGGCGTGCATCTTGTCATCAACTAAGTGGTTCAGTTTGAGCATGTACATGTAACCTACTGTTACTTGACGCTCAAATTCGTTACCGGTACGACCATCATACAACTTCAGCTGACCAGAGGTTGGCAAGCCTGCAAGCTCAAGCATCTGCTTGATCTCTTTCTCTTTAGCACCGTCGAATGCAGGAGTCGCAATCGGGATACCACCCTTCAGGTTTTGGGCAAGACGCATCACTTCATCATCTGTGAATGAATCGATGTCGACGCGCTGCTGCACTTCGTCACCTAACTCATACACTTGCTTGATGTAACCGCGTACTTCAGCCAGCTCGCGCTGTTCTTCAAGCATTGCAGTGATCTTGTTACCAATACCTTTAGCAGCGGCGCCCATATGAACTTCAAGTACCTGACCAATGTTCATACGTGATGGAACACCTAGTGGGTTCAATACGATGTCTACTGGGTTACCTTGTTCGTCATATGGCATATCTTCGATTGGGCAAATCTTAGAGATAACACCCTTGTTACCATGACGACCCGCCATCTTGTCACCAGGTTGGATAGTACGCTTAACCGCTAAGTAAACCTTAACGATCTTCAGTACGCCTGGCGCCAAGTCATCACCTTGGGTGATCTTGCGACGTTTGATTTCAAACTTCTTATCGAAGTCTGCTTTCAGCTCTTCATGCTGTTCGGCTAACTGCTCAAGTTCAGTTTGTTTTGCTTCATCGTCAATGACTTGAACCAATACATCCTTACGTGGCATCGCTGCGATTTGGGTTTCTGTGAAACCAGCACCTAACAATAGGTTGCGAGCACGGCTCAATACACCTTCTTCAAGGATCTTGAACTCTTCGCCTAAGTCTTTACGGGCTTGGGCGATGTGCATTTCTTCGATTTCAACAGCACGTTTATCTTTTTCAACGCCGTCACGGGTAAATACCTGAACGTCGATGATAGTGCCCTTAACAGAGTTAGGTACACGCAGTGAGCTGTCTTTAACGTCAGACGCTTTCTCACCGAAGATGGCACGCAGTAGTTTCTCTTCTGGTGTCAGCTGAGTCTCGCCCTTTGGCGTCACTTTACCTACCAGAATGTCGCCGCCCTTCACTTCTGCACCGATGTAAACGATACCTGACTCGTCGAGTTTCGACAGGGCAGATTCACCTACGTTTGGAATATCAGCCGTGATTTCTTCGCTACCCAGCTTAGTATCACGAGCGATACAAGACAGCTCCTGAATGTGGATAGTAGTGAAACGGTCTTCCTGCGCTACGCGCTCAGAAATTAAGATCGAGTCTTCGAAGTTGTAACCGTTCCAAGGCATGAACGCGATACGCATGTTCTGGCCAAGGGCTAAGTCACCTAAGTCAGTAGACGGACCGTCTGCTAACACGTCACCACGAACCACTGGCTCGCCAACGGCACAACAAGGGCGTTGGTTGATACAAGTGTTTTGGTTAGAACGGGTGTATTTAGTCAGGTTATAAATGTCGATACCGGCTTCGCCTGGGCGTAGCTCATCTTCATTGACTTTAACGACGATACGGCTCGCATCGACATAGTCGATAACGCCGCCACGCTTAGCTGACACTACCACGCCAGAGTCAACAGCTAGCGTACGTTCAATACCTGTACCTACTAACGGCTTTTCAGAGCGCAGTGTTGGTACGGCTTGACGTTGCATGTTCGCACCCATCAATGCACGGTTAGCGTCGTCGTGTTCTAAGAACGGGATCAGTGATGCAGCAACAGAAATAATCTGCTGTGGCGATACGTCCATGTATTGAATATCAGACGCGCGCATAAAGGTAGATTCACCTTTGTGACGACAGGCGATCTGTTCTTCAACCATGCGGCCTTGGGCATCAACTTCGATGTTCGCCTGTGCAATCACATAGCGACCTTCTTCAATCGCTGACAAGTATTCCACTTCGTCAGTGATCACACCGTCTACCACTTTGCGGTATGGCGTTTCTAAGAAGCCGTAGGAGTTAGTACGGGCAAAGCTTGCTAATGAGTTGATTAGACCAATGTTTGGACCTTCAGGGGTCTCAATTGGACATAAACGACCATAGTGTGTTGGATGTACGTCGCGGACTTCGAAGCCTGCACGTTCACGGGTCAAACCACCTGGGCCAAGGGCAGAAATACGACGCTTATGCGTTACTTCTGACAACGGGTTGTTTTGGTCCATGAATTGTGACAGCTGAGAAGAACCGAAGAACTCTTTCACTGCAGCAGAAATTGGCTTAGCGTTAATCAAGTCCTGTGGCATCAGCTCGTTCAGATCGCCTAAAGATAGACGTTCACGCACGGCGCGCTCAACACGGACTAAACCTACGCGGAATTGGTTTTCAGCCATTTCACCGACGCTACGAATACGACGGTTGCCTAAGTGGTCGATATCGTCGACTTCGTCGAAACCGTTACGGATATGAATGATATTCTTCATTACCGCAACGATGTCTTCTTTAGACAATACGCCGCTACCTTCGTCATCGGGGATGCTCAGACGACGGTTGAACTTCATACGACCTACTTTAGACAGATCATAACGCTCTTCACTGAAGAACAAGTTCTGGAATAGGGCTTCGGCTGCATCTTTGGTTGGTGGCTCGCCAGGACGCATCATGCGGTAGATCTCAACCAGCGCTTCTAAGCGGTTAGTGGTTGAATCGATACGCAGCGTATCTGAAATATAAGCACCATGATCTAGCTCGTTAATGTATAACGTGCTGATATCTTTAATACCGGCCAGTGATAACTTAGCTAAATCTTCTAAGCTGATTTCACTGTTGGCAGACACTAATACTTCACCCGTGTCCGGATCGATATAATCTTGAGCAGCATATTTGCCCACGATATATTCAACTGGCACTTCGAGTTCAGTGGTATTGGTTTTTTCTAACTGGCGAATATGGCGAGCAGTGATACGACGACCGGCTTCAACCAGGACAGAGCCCTCGGCATCCTTAATGTCGTAGCTGGCAGTTTCGCCACGCAGACGCTCAGGAACCAACGCCATCACTAGCGTATCTTTCTTGATCTTGAACTCAACGCGTTCGAAGAACAGATCGAGGATCTCTTGAGTAGAATACTCTAATGCACGCAGAATGATGGTCGCAGGTAATTTACGGCGACGGTCAATACGAACGAACAGTGCATCTTTAGGATCGAATTCAAAGTCTAACCATGAACCACGGTAAGGAATAATACGTGCGTTATACAGCACCTTACCCGATGAGTGGGTTTTACCACGATCGTGATCGAAGAATACGCCTGGGCTGCGGTGTAATTGAGATACGATTACCCGCTCAGTACCGTTGATTACAAAGGTACCGTTATCCGTCATCAATGGGATATCACCCATATAGACTTCTTGCTCTTTAATATCTTTTACAGTGCCCGCCGCTGCTTCACGGTCATACAACACCATGCGTAATTTAACGCGTAGTGGCGCTGAGTACGTAACACCGCGGATCTGACACTCTTTCACATCAAAAACAGGCTCGCCAAGCTTATAGCTGACGTATTGCAGTTCTGAATTACCAGAAAAGCTCTTGATGGGAAAAACGCTACGGAAGGCGGCTTCAAGACCGCGCTCACCGGTAGGATCTTGATCGGTGAACTTCTTAAAAGAGTCTAACTGAATAGACAAAAGGTAAGGAATATCCAACACCTGTGGACGCTTACCAAAGTCTTTGCGAATACGCTTCTTTTCAGAATAGGAGTAAACCATGGGTTTCCTCTGCTTACGAGATGTGACCAAGACTGAATCAATAACTTAAGTTATTACATTCAGCACGTTTGCCCATCACCGTTGATGGCAAGAACCTAACCAGTAATCTCTGCTAGGGACTGCAAAATCTGGCGACAAACGGTGAAAAAAAATCGCCGGCGCATATAGCGCAAAAAAGGCCGACGGTTAAAAAACCGCCAGCCTCCACCCAAATGGCTTGGGTGAGCAAGCTAAATAATAGCTTACTTGATTTCTACTGAAGCACCAGCTTCAACTAGTTCTTTCTTCAGAGCTTCAGCTTCTTCTTTAGAAACAGCTTCTTTAACTGCTACTGGAGCAGCTTCAGACATAGCTTTAGCTTCTTTCAGGCCTAAACCAGTTGCGCCACGGATGGCTTTAATTACTGCAACTTTGTTTTCGCCGTGTGCAGTCAGAATTACGTTGAATTCTGTTTGCTCTTCAACAGCAGCAGCAGCTTCGCCACCACCAGAAACAACAGCAGCAGCGGCAGAAACGCCGAACTTCTCTTCCATTGCTTCGATCAGTTCAACAACTTCCATTACAGACATAGCTGCAAAGGCTTCTAAGATTTGGTCTTTAGTGATAGACATAACAAATGTTTCCTATTGTTCTGAATTCAATTTCATTAAGCAGCCAGCTTGAAATTAAGCGGCTTCTTGTTTTTGATCGCGCAGGGCGGCCAGTGTACGAACGAACTTGCCAGCAGATGCTTCTTTCATAGTCATCATTAACTGAGCTAGTGCTTCTTCGTATGTTGGCAGTTTCGCCAAACGATCAATGTCAGCTGCAGGGATGAAATTCCCTTCAAAGGCTGCGCCTTTAACTTCGAAATTAGCTTGCTCTTTAGCAAAGTCTTTTAACAGACGAGCTGCAGCACCTGGGTGCTCGTTAGAGAAAGCAATCAAAGTTGGGCCAGTGAACGTTTCTGCTAGGCACTCAAAAGCTGTACCTTCAACAGCACGTTTCGCTAATGTGTTACGTACTACACGTACATATACACCAGCTTCACGCGCTTTTTTACGCAGACCGGTCATAGCACCTACAGTTACACCGCGTGAATCGGCGGCTACTGCAGATAGCGCACCTTTGGCAGCTTCGTTGACTTCAGCAACAATCGCTTTTTTGTCTTCGAGTCTTAATGCCATTGGCTTTACTCCTGGATTCTACCTAGGGTATTCCCTAGTATTTACCATACTAAATACTTATGTATTTAGTGACTTACGGTGCAGATTATCCAGTAAAAAAATTTAGCTGGGGCCTGACACCGTCTACGCAGGAAATTAAGTAAACCGTTAAAGTAAACACCTGCGGTCTTGGACGGAAGCCTAGTTTCCCGCACTCAGAAAGTGCATAAAACAGGCTTCAACCCACAAAGTGCGCGCATTATAGACTAATGCGCTCACCTTGTAAAATTAGTTAGCTGTATCGAGAGTCGCTTGGTCGACAGCAACACCTGCACCCATAGTGGTGGAGATGCTAACTTTCTTCACGTATACACCTTTTGCAACTGCAGGCTTAGCCTTTTTCAGTGCAGTGATTAACGCTTCCAAGTTTTCTTTCAATTGAACTGGTGTGAAATCCACTTTACCGATAGTAGTGTGGATAATACCGTTCTTGTCGTTACGGTAACGAACTTGACCAGCCTTGGCATTCTTAACAGCTTCAGCAACGTTTGGCGTTACTGTACCTGTTTTAGGGTTAGGCATTAAACCACGTGGGCCTAAGATTTGACCTAACATACCAACAACGCGCATTGCATCTGGAGATGCGATAACGACGTCAAAATTCATTTCACCGGCTTTGATTTGCTCAGCCAGATCGTCCATACCAACTAGCTCAGCACCAGCAGCTTTTGCAGCTTCAGCATTTGCACCTTGTGTAAATACTGCAACGCGAACGTCACGACCAGTACCGTGTGGCAACACAGTTGCACCACGAACGTTTTGGTCAGATTTACGTGGGTCGATACCCAAGTTAACTGCTACGTCTACACTTTCAACGAATTTTGCAGTTGCTAATTCTTTTAACAGAGCAACAGCTTCGTTGATATCGTAGCTTTTAGTACCGTCAACTTTCTCGCGGATTACGCGCATGCGTTTAGTTAGCTTTGCCATTATATTAATCCTCTACAACCAAACCCATTGAACGCGCAGTACCTTCGATTGAGCGAGTCATCGCTTCAATGTCAGCACCAGTCATATCGGCCGCTTTAGTTTCAGCAATTTCCTGAATCTTAGCGCGAGCGATAGTTCCAACTTTCTGAGTGTTAGGACGTGGAGAACCTGATTTCAGGCCTGCAGCAGTCTTCAGTAAGTAAGACGCTGGTGGAGTCTTAGTTTCAAAAGTGAATGAACGGTCACTGTATACAGTGATCACGACTGGAATAGGCATGCCTTTTTCCATTTTTTCTGTACGGGCGTTAAACGCTTTACAGAATTCCATGATGTTCACACCTTTTTGACCCAGAGCTGGACCAACTGGTGGTGAAGGGTTCGCAGAACCTGATTTTACTTGTAGCTTAATATAAGCATCAATCTTCTTTGCCATCTGACATTTCCTCAGTTTGGGTTCAAACGCGCATCAGCGACATGCTGATATGCTCCCCCGAAAACAACGGGTGCGGATTATATAGAAATCCGCACCCGTTGCCAAACGGATTTTGTAGTTTATTTAATCAGCCTTTTTCGACCTGATTAAAATCGAGCTCAACTGGTGTCGAACGACCAAAGATCATTACCGACACTTTCACGCGGCTCTTATCATAGTCCACTTCTTCAACGGTACCGTTAAAGTCAGCAAATGGACCATCACACACGCGAACGACTTCACCAGGTTCAAAGATAGTTCTGTGAGTGGGTGAAGCAGTGGTTTCTTGTAAGCGACGCAGAATAGCTTCTGCTTCGCGATCTGAAATTGGGGCAGGACGATCAGAAGTTCCGCCAATAAAGCCTAAAACACGCGGGATGCTTTTGACTAAATGCCAGCTGTCATCGTTCATTTCCATCTGTACTAATACATAGCCAGGGAAAAATTTACGTTCACTCTTACGACGCTGACCTGCACGCATTTCGATAACTTCTTCAGTCGGAACTAATACTTCACCGAAGTATTGCTCCATGCCGTGCATCTTAATGTATTCAATCAGTGACTTACAAACTCGGCCTTCATAGCCAGAGAATGCCTGCACTACATACCATCTTTTTTTAGCTTCTTTAGCTTCAGTCATTCGAGGTGCCTATACGCCAGTGATAAAATTGACAATTCGCATTAACACAGCATCCATACCCCAAAGAACCAGAGCTAAGATACCCGTTGCAGCAAGGACAATAAAAGTGGTGTTAAGCGCTTCTTGACGCGTTGGCCATACAACCTTACGCACTTCAATTTGCGACTCACGAGCGAAAGCCAAGGCTTTTTTACCCTTTTCTGTCTGTAGCGCAATAAAACCAGCAATAGCGAATGCAACGATAACGCCAAGCGCGCGTATGACGGCACTCGTTTCGCTATACATTTGATTGCCAATAACAGCAGCGGCTAGCAAAATGATCGCTAAACCCCACTTCACGATATCCAGAGAATTGTTCTGGTTTTCAGTATTTGTTGTCATCGGTTATTCCGTTACTCAATACGGCCTGAGCTTGAGCACAATAATTAGGGACATAGGACCCAGTTACAATACGCTTTTCGATACTCTGCATTTCCGAACACCCTTAGAAACGCAATCGCATAAGCTCAGGGTCAAAAATCGGCCATAGATTGTATTCTTATTCGACTTTGTAAGCAAGGATACGCAGTCGATGCAAGCCACAAAACCTAGCAAATAATCGACTTAAATAAAAAAGGAAGCCTAGGCTTCCTTTTTCAGCATTGTTTCTAAGCTCGCGATTAAGCGAAAATCTTAGCTACAACACCTGCGCCTACTGTACGGCCACCTTCACGGATTGCGAAGCGTAAACCTTCGTCCATCGCGATTGGGCAGATCAGCGTCACTTTCATCTTGATGTTGTCGCCTGGCATTACCATCTCTACGCCTTCTGGCAGTTCGATAGTACCGGTTACGTCAGTTGTACGGAAGTAGAACTGTGGACGGTAACCTTTGAAGAATGGAGTATGACGTCCACCTTCTTCTTTTGACAGTACGTATACTTCTGATTCAAAAGTGGTGTGTGGGTTGATTGAACCTGGCTTCGCTAATACTTGACCACGTTCTACGTCATCACGCTTAGTACCACGTAACAAAATACCACAGTTCTCACCTGCACGACCTTCGTCAAGCAGTTTACGGAACATTTCTACACCAGTACAAGTTGTCTTAGTCGTTGCACGTACACCAACGATTTCAACTTCGTCGCCTACGCGGACAATACCACGCTCAACACGACCAGTAACGACTGTACCACGGCCAGAGATTGAGAAGACGTCTTCGATTGGTAGTAGGAACGGCTTATCGATGTCACGTTGTGGTTCTGGAATGTAAGAATCCAGAGCTGCTGCTAATTCAATGATCTTCGCTTCCCACTCTGGCTCGCCTTCTAGCGCTTTCAGAGCTGAACCTTGGATTACTGGTAAGTCATCACCTGGGAAATCGTATTCTGATAACAGTTCACGAACTTCCATCTCAACTAGCTCTAACAGCTCTTCGTCATCTACCATGTCACATTTGTTCATGAACACGATGATGTACGGTACGCCAACCTGACGAGAAAGCAGGATGTGCTCACGAGTCTGTGGCATTGGGCCGTCTGTAGACGCTACTACTAGGATCGCGCCGTCCATCTGTGCAGCACCGGTGATCATGTTTTTAACATAGTCAGCGTGGCCTGGGCAGTCTACGTGTGCGTAGTGACGTGAAGGCGTGTCATATTCGATGTGAGAGGTATTGATGGTAATACCGCGCTCACGCTCTTCTGGAGCGTTATCGATTTGAGAGAAGTCTTTAGCTTCGCCACCGTAGGTCTTAGCCAGTACGTGAGAGATAGCTGCAGTCAGAGTGGTTTTACCATGGTCAACGTGACCAATGGTGCCCACGTTTACATGGGGCTTAATACGTTCAAATTTAGCTTTAGCCATGGTATTGCCTCAATCCAAGAGTCTTGGTGATGAAAACTTACATATAGAAAAAATCCGATGCATATAAATGACATCGAACCGATTATGTTAGGTATAGGAGCTTAGTTCAGAAAGGCTGGTGCTGATAGGCAGATTCGAACTGCCGACCTCACCCTTACCAAGGGTGTGCTCTACCAACTGAGCCATATCAGCATACAAATTTGGAGCGGGCAGCGGGAATCGAACCCGCGTTATCAGCTTGGAAGGCTGGAGTAATACCATTATACGATGCCCGCGCAACCTAACTAAGGCTACCTAACTACCTAGAAAAAATGGTGGAGGGAGAAGGATTCGAACCTTCGAAGGCGGAGCCGTCAGATTTACAGTCTGATCCCTTTGGCCACTCGGGAACCCCTCCAGTAAAATGGTGCCGGCACCAAGAGTCGAACTCGGGACCTACTGATTACAAGTCAGTTGCTCTACCAACTGAGCTATGCCGGCAAATCATTTCGGAACGGGATATTAGGTAAATGTGCCCCTGAGTGCAAGCAAAAAACATCTATTTGTTTAAAAAAAGCAGTCAAATGATGTTTTTTTACACGTTAATGGCATTTGACGATGAATTACACATCGAATACAACCCTGTAGGAATGAAACAAGGCCCTAATCGTTGATTTTGTATTGTCGCCAATAAGGTCATGGTGTACTGTGCCTTTCCTAAGCCGAGGAAAGCCAATGACATCTATAAATCCAATTCAAAAAGCACTCTATCTTGCCTTTGAACGCACCCAATGGTCCGAGTTAAGGGATTCAGTCCCCCTAACGCTGAGTGAACAGGATTTGGAAAATCTTCGGGGTATCAATGAGAAGGTTTCGCTCTCTGAGGTAACAGATATTTATCTTCCCCTGAGTCGGTTACTCAATTTAATTGTTAAGGCAAAACAGCAACGCGGTTTAGTACTTGATGAATTCCTAGGGCAAAAACCTTCTCCGAGTCCTTACATTATTAGCATTGCTGGCAGTGTCGCCGTGGGTAAAAGTACCACAGCACGTATTTTACAGGCTTTACTACGCCACTGGCCCGAGCATCCTAAAGTCGATTTGGTCACCACCGATGGCTTTCTGTATCCCTTAGCCGATCTAAAACGTAAAGGGCTGCTCCAGCGCAAAGGCTTCCCAGAAAGTTACGATATGAAAATGTTGGTGGAGTTTATTTCCGCCGTAAAGTCTGGTCAGGCACATGTTAAAGCGCCTATTTACTCCCACGTCACCTATGACCGGATCCGCAATCAGCACCAGACTGTCTCACAACCCGATATTTTGATCCTCGAAGGACTCAATGTTTTACAAACGGGATTAGATTCCCCCGTGGATACTCGTAGGCCATTCGTTTCTGATTTTGTTGATTTTTCTATTTATGTTGATGCTGAAGAAACGCTTTTAAAGCAATGGTATAAAGAGCGTTTTTTACAATTTCGTCAAGGGGCTTTTAGTGATGAAAAATCCTACTTTCATCACTACTCGACACTAACCGACGATGAAGCCAATACGATTGCCGCCAATATTTGGGACACCATTAATGGCCCAAACCTGCAATTGAATATTCAACCGACTCGAGAAAGAGCCCATTTGATCCTACAGAAAGGTCAGGATCATCTCATGTCACATGTATTGATGCGTAAATAGCACAATAAGCTTAACGCGCCCTTAGGCTAATCTCACCGCCGATGAAAGCTTGAATACCATCGGCGGTTTCGAGCAATACAGCACCCTGCTCATCTACGCCGCGACAAATACCGTCAACATGGTTTTCGCCCATCAGCAAACGGATCTCTTTGCCATAGAATAAGTCAGCCTCCTGCCAACGCGCCTTAAATGCCGCCAAACCCTCACGCTCAAATAATTGTATATCTCGCTTAAGCTGCTTTTGCAGCGCAATCACTAGATCGGTTTTATCCGGCATAGTTGCTAAGGTCGATAAATCACTCCATGGCTGATCAATGCCCTTTGCTTGCTCTTCCGACATCGCCATATTCACGCCGATACCAATAATCAGTTGGCACTCGCTATCGGCCTGTCCCGACATTTCAATCAAAATACCCGCTAACTTCTTATGGTTGAGATAAATATCATTAGGCCATTTAACCCCAATATTTTCAACGCCATAGGATTTAAGCACTTCAACTAAAGTACAAGCTACGACCAGACTTAAGCCCATGGCCTGTGCCATACCCTGTGGGAATGACCAAAATTGAGAGAAGTACAGATGGTGTCCATATGGAGATACCCAAGTTCGTCCCCTTCGGCCGCGCCCGGCAGATTGATACTCGGCCACACACACATCACCACGCTTCAGTTCACTCGTGTGACTCAACATAAAAGCGTTGGTACTTGGGATTTCATCAAAATAAAAACATCGATCTTCAATAGATTGCACTAAACGTACCGGATCAATCAAAGAAATAGCATGGGCGAGTTTATAACCTCGACCTTTTACGCTATAGATAGATACCCCATAGGTTTCTAACACATCAATATGTTTATTCACTGCGGCGCGAGAAATCCCAAGTTCAGTGGCTAACTGCTCGCCTGAAACAAATTGCCCGCTTGATAATAAAGCTAGTATCTGGCGTTTTCTTCCCCAATGATCAGACATGCAAATCTCCTTCACCGTTAGCCCCTATGATTCTAGGTTCGGCTTCTAGCACTACACCAAATTTATCCCGTACTTGCGCAATAACATGCAGCGCCAAGCGGCAAATATCATGCCCCGTTGCTCCTCCTCGATTCACTAACACTAAGGCTTGCTTGTCATGCACTGCCGCATTGCCGAGCACAAAACCTTTCAGTCCGGTTTGTTCAATCAACCAGCCTGCCGCCAACTTCACTGTAGCATCCACTTGTGCATAACCCACAATGGTTGGAAAGCGCTGTGCTAAATCTAGATAACAGACCGCGCTAACAATCGGGTTTTTAAAGAAACTGCCGGCATTGCCAAGCACAGCAGGATCTGGAAGCTTTTCACTGCGTACTTGGCATACGCGCTCAAAAATCTCATGCGCTGTAACGGTTGCAGGATCAAACGATTGTAATGGACCATAGGCCAAACGCGGTTGCCAACGTTTAGCTAAGCGCAGCCCAACAGCAGTTACTACCGCGAGATTGCGCAATTTGTCTTTGAAAATAGACTCTCGGTATGCAAATTGACACTCAGCAGTGCTGATCCTCACAAACTCACCAGAGGCTAAATCAAGATACTCAACCCAATTACACACATCACATAGTTCAACACCATAAGCGCCAATATTCTGAATAGGTGATGCTCCAACTGTTCCTGGAATTAACGCCATATTCTCCAGCCCAAACATGCCATGCTCGAGCGTAAACTGAATTAACTCGTGCCAATTCTCGCCCGCCTCAACCTCGAGGTAAAACGCTTCTTCGTCTTCAGATACTTTTATGCCCTTAGACAAAATCCTGACGACAGTACCGTTAAAATCCTCCGTAAAGACCAGATTGCTACCGCCACCAAGCACCAGCATAGGCAACTGCTGTTGCCATAGTGGTAGACATATCGCCTTAATAGCGTCTTTTGAGTGTGCCTCAACAAGATCGGCACAAGACTGGGCTAAACCAAAGGAATTAAACGATTGAAGGCTATGAGATAGAGACATGTGTTTGTTCAATGACGACAAAAGCGTATTGTAACTGCTAAAAGCGAGGATTGCAGCTCATGCTAGAGAAGATGGCTTGATGAAGAGCTGAGAGGAAAGTAGAAAAATCACTCAGACTCATAAATTTCAGATGCAAAAAAGCCAGCTTATTCAGCTGGCTTCGTTACATCTCAATGAGATAATTAGGCGCTTGGCGATGACCTACTCTCACATGGGGAGACCCCACACTACCATCGGCGCGATTGCGTTTCACTTCTGAGTTCGGGATGGGATCAGGTGGGACCACAATGCTATTGTCACCAAGCAAATTCTTACTGGTTAATTGTCCGTCTGACGGCATTGTCTCCTCGCTACTG
>Ga0210050_1000560_pt1 | contig 46558 bp, 41 predicted proteins | sample CryGey132114_all_FD_185463 | JGI IMG/M metagenome (GOLD analysis project Ga0210050, IMG submission 185463) | Groundwater microbial communities from aquifer - Crystal Geyser CG22_combo_CG10-13_8/21/14_all (SPAdes) (version 2) | ecosystem: Environmental > Aquatic > Deep subsurface > Groundwater ... | reverse complement strand
AATGCGCGCGACCAGCGTGATTGCGATCGCATTTCCGTGATAAATCTGCGCTAGCTCAATGCGGTAGGTTTTGTTTAAAACCTCAGTATTTAGCAGGAACGCGGCGCATTGTCTTTCCTTCAAAACGTAGTGCTTGTGGATATGATTACAATTAAGAAAGGATTGGAACTGCCTATAGCAGGCGGACCAGAGCAAGTTATCCATAATGGCCCAGCCATTAAACATGTAGCTACTTTGGGTGAAGAGTATATTGGCTTACGTCCAACGATGAAGATCAAAGTGGGCGATAAAGTACAAAAAGGTCAGGTTCTTTTTGAAGATAAGAAGAATTTAGGCGTTAAATATACGGCTTTAGCCAGTGGTACTATATTAGACATTAACCGGGGCGCCCAGCGTGTGCTGCAGTCTGTCGTTATTCAAGTGGAAGGCAACGAAAGCGTTACCTTTGCTAAATATGACGCCACTGCACTCGATACGCTCGACTCGCAACTGGTCCGTGACAATCTGATCGAATCAGGTTTATGGACTGCATTGCGTACACGTCCTTTCAGCAAAGTTCCTGCTGTAGATTCATCTGCCGCTGGTATTTTTGTAACCGCAATTGATACTCAACCCCATGCTGCCGATCCCGTTGTAGTGATCCGTGAGCATAAAGAAGATTTTGCTAATGGTCTTAAAGTCTTAGCAAGACTCACCGAAGGTAAAGTTTACCTTTGTAAAGCGCCTGGCGCTGATATCCCCGCCGCAAACGCTCAAGTTGAAGAATTTGCCGGTGTGCACCCTGCGGGTTTAGTGGGGACCCACATCCATTTCTTATTATCTGCCTCTGCAAAACGTACTGTTTGGCATATCGGTTACCAAGATGTAATAGCTATTGGTCAGCTATTTACGACGGGTGAACTGAATACTGAGCGTGTGATTGCGATTGCTGGCCCTAAAGCGGCTAAACCTAGACTGGTTCGTACAGTGTTGGGTGCAAACATGGCGGAATTGACTGCTGGTGAAGCCTTAGATGGCAATGTTCGTCTGATTTCAGGCTCTGTACTGAATGGTCGTACCGCCGTTGGTCCACAAGGGTTCTTAGGGCGCTATCACCTTCAAGTGAGTCTGTTAGAAGAAGGTGCTGAGAAAGAATTTTTGGGCTGGGTATTACCGGGCTCAAATAAATATTCAATTACTCGTGCATTCTTAGGACATCTTGCTCCTTCTCGTCTGTTCAGCATGACGACCAGTACAGGTGGTTCAGACCGCGCTATGGTGCCTATTGGTAACTACGAGCGTGTTATGCCTCTGGACATTCTTCCTACTATGTTGTTGCGTGACTTAATTTCAGGTGACTTTGACGGTGCAGCTACTTTAGGCGCGTTAGAGTTAGATGAAGAAGATCTCGCACTGTGTACGTTCGTATGTCCAGGCAAGTATGACTACGGTTCATATCTGCGTGACTGTTTAGATACGATCGAGAGGGAAGGCTAATGAGCTTGAAAGATTTTTTCGAACGTATTGAACCCGACTTTGAAAAAGGCGGTAAATACGAAAAGTTTTATGCCCTATTCGAAGCGGCATACACAATTTTTTATACCCCAGGTAAAGTGAACAAGGGCAAAACCCACGTTCGCGATAACCTTGACCTAAAACGTATGATGATTACGGTTTGGGCCTGTGCTTTCCCAGCGATGTTCGTGGGTATGTACAACGTAGGTTTACAAGCTCAATTAGCTTTAGTGGCTGGTTTTGCTACCCCTGACGTATGGCAAGTGAGCTTGTTCAGCCTGTTCGGTACCGAACTGACGGCAAACTCTGGCTGGCCTGCGCTAATGTGGTATGGCGCCTGTTTCTTCTTACCTATCTACGCGGTGACCTTCGCCGTGGGTGGTCTCTGGGAAGTGCTGTTTGCCTCTATCCGCGGTCATGAAGTCAACGAAGGTTTCTTCGTTACCTCTATCCTGTTCGCTTTAACGCTGCCAGCAACTATCCCATTATGGATGGTGGCGCTGGGTATCACCTTCGGTGTGGTCGTGGCGAAAGAAGTGTTCGGTGGTACTGGGCGTAACTTCTTAAACCCAGCGTTAGCGGGTCGTGCCTTCCTGTTCTTCGCTTATCCGTTGAACATGTCGGGTGATACCTCATGGGTGGTGGCTGACGGTTACTCAGGTGCGACTGCACTGAGCCAAGCGGCGTCTGGCACTCTAGATTATGCTATTAACCAGAACTGGTGGGATGCGTTCTTCGGTTTCATTCCAGGTTCTGTTGGTGAAGTGTCTACATTAGCGATTCTGTTAGGTGGTTTGGTCATCATCTACACCCGTATCGCTTCATGGCGCATCGTTGGCGGTGTGATGGTGGGTATGATTGCCATTTCTACTCTGCTGAACGTTGTCGGTAGCGACACTAACCCAATGTTTGCAATGCCTTGGTACTGGCACTTAGTGTTAGGTGGTTTTGCGTTTGGCATGATGTTTATGGCGACAGACCCAGTGTCAGCGTCATTCACTAACCAAGCTAAATGGGCATACGGTATCTTGATCGGTGCAATGGCTGTGTTTATCCGCGTGATTAACCCTGCATTCCCAGAAGGCATGATGTTGGCAATTCTGTTTGCTAACCTGTTCGCGCCATTGTTCGACCACTTTGTGGTTCAGGCAAATATCAAGCGGAGGATTGCCCGTGGCTAGTAATAAAGATTCGTTCGGCAGAACGTTATTTATCGTCGTTGGCTTATGTCTAATTTGTGCGATATTTGTGTCTACTGCAGCAGTGTTACTGCGCCCAACTCAAGCGGAAAATAAACTGCTCGATAAGCAAAAGTACATTCTGGAGGCCGCAGGTCTTATCGATACTAAAGCGGGCAAAGTCACCAAAGCGCAAATTTTGGATACTTACGGCAAACACATCGAAGCTAAACTGGTTAACTTGAAAACCGGTGAATGGGTTGATGGTATGAATGCTGATACATTCGATCAACGCAAAGCGTCCCGCGATGTGAAAACCTCATTTATACCTGAGAACGACATTGCTTCGGTGAAGCGTGTTGCAGAGGATGCTGTGGTTTATTTGGTTCGTGATGAGCAAGGTAAATTAACCAGTGTGATCCTGCCAATCCATGGTTATGGTCTGTGGTCGACTATGTATGCTTTCCTCGCTCTGGATGCTGATCTCAACACAGTGCAAAGCTTAGTTTACTACGAGCAAGGTGAAACCCCGGGCTTAGGTGGCGAAGTGCAAAATGCTCAGTGGAAAGCAAAATGGCATGGTAAAAAGTTATTTGATGAGCAAGGTAACATTGCCATCAGCGTAACCAAAAACCCTGCCGTGGCTAGCTCTGAATATGGTGTAGACGCATTATCTGGCGCGACTCTGACCAGTAACGGCGTGCAACATTCACTGACATTTTGGTTAGGTAAAGAAGGTTTTGCGAGTTTCATTGAAAAAGCACGCAATGGAGGTCTCAGCTAATGTCTGACGCTAAAGAACTGAAACAGGTTCTGACAGGACCTATAGTCAACAACAACCCGATTGCATTACAAGTTCTTGGTGTATGTAGTGCGTTAGCGGTAACGAGCAAGCTCGAAACCGCGTTGGTCATGGCGTTGGCATTAACTGCGGTAACTGCGTTTTCGAACCTGTTTATCTCAATGATCCGTAATCATATTCCTAGCAGTGTGCGTATTATCGTACAGATGACCATTATTGCCTCTCTGGTAATCGTGGTTGACCAATTGCTGCAGGCTTATGCTTATCAGATTTCTAAGCAACTATCGGTATTCGTCGGCCTTATCATTACGAACTGTATCGTAATGGGACGCGCCGAAGCCTACGCGATGAAAACACCACCAATGATGAGCTTTATGGATGGTATCGGTAACGGTTTAGGTTACGGTGCAATTCTGTTAGCCGTTGGTTTTGTGCGTGAGCTGTTTGGTAACGGTTCGCTGTTCGGTGTTGAAATCCTGCACAAGATCTCTGATGGTGGCTGGTATCAACCAAACGGTTTGCTATTACTGCCGCCAAGTGCGTTCTTCCTGATCGGTGTGCTGATTTGGATTATTCGTACCTATAAGCCAGAGCAAGTTGAAGCAAAAGGGTAAGTGCGATGGAACATTATATTAGCCTGTTAATTCGCTCTGTTTTCATTGAAAACATGGCACTGGCCTTCTTCCTAGGTATGTGTACTTTCTTGGCTGTGTCTAAGAAAGTCACCACTGCCATGGGCCTAGGGATTGCGGTAGTTGTAGTGTTAACTATCTCTGTCCCAGCAAACCAAGTTATCTATCAAGGGCTGCTCGCTCCTGGTGCACTTGCTTGGGCTGGCGCACCTGAAGCCGACTTAAGCTTCTTGAAATTCATTACCTTTATCGGTGTGATTGCGGCTTTGGTTCAAATTCTGGAAATGGCACTGGATAAGTACTTTCCACCTTTGTACAACGCATTAGGTATCTTCTTACCTTTGATCACAGTGAACTGCGCCATTTTCGGTGCGGTATCATTTATGGTTGAGCGTGACTACAAGCTCGGTGAGAGTGTGGTGTTTGGTTTCGGCTCTGGAGTAGGTTGGGCATTAGCTATCGTATTGATGGCCGGTATCCGTGAGAAGCTGAAGTATGCCGACGTGCCTAACGGCCTGCGTGGTTTAGGTATTACCTTTATCACTGCTGGTTTAATGGCCTTAGGTTTCATGTCGTTTTCTGGCGTGTCGCTGTAAGAGACACCAAACGGCTTCTTGAATTGGACCTTCTAAGGATAAGTTAATGGATATTCTTGGTATTTTTAAATCTACTCCGCTCGAGGTTTACCTCGGTGTGAGTATGTTTACTGCTATCGTCCTAGTCTTAGTGTTAGTGATTTTATTCGCTAAATCTAAGTTAGTGGCTAGCGGTGACATCACGATCGGCATCAATGACGATCCTGAAAAAGCGATTAAAACCGGTGCGGGTGGTAAGTTGTTAGGCGTTTTGGCTAACAGCGGTATCTTCGTATCGAGTGCCTGTGGTGGCGGTGGCTCATGTGGTCAATGCCGCGTGGTGATTAAGTCTGGTGGTGGCGATATTCTACCAACAGAACTTGACCACATTAGCAAAGGTGATGCCCGTAAAGGTTGTCGTCTTTCTTGTCAGGTTAACGTTAAGAACGATATGGAAATCGAGCTTGACGAAGAAATCTTCGGTATCAAAAAATGGGAATGTACTGTTATCTCTAACGATAACAAGGCGACCTTCATTAAAGAACTGAAGCTGCAAATTCCTGATGGCGAATCTGTACCCTTCCGTGCTGGCGGTTATATCCAAATTGAAGCGCCAGCTCACCATGTTAAATATGCAGATTTCGATGTGCCTGCAAAATACCGCGGTGACTGGGAACACTTTGGTTTCTTCAAGCTTGAGTCTAAGGTTGATGAAGAAACGATCCGTGCTTACTCAATGGCTAACTACCCAGAAGAGTTTGGCATCATAATGCTGAACGTGCGTATTGCTACGCCTCCACCACGTAATTTGACACTGCCTTGCGGTAAGATGTCATCTTACATCTGGAGCTTAAAAGCGGGCGATAAAGTGACGATTTCTGGTCCATTCGGTGAATTCTTCGCGAAGGATACCGATGCAGAAATGGTGTTTATCGGCGGCGGTGCGGGTATGGCGCCAATGCGTTCACATATCTTCGACCAACTAAAGCGCCTTAAGTCTAAGCGTAAGATGAGCTTCTGGTACGGTGCACGTTCTAAACGTGAAATGTTCTACGTGGAAGACTTCGACGGCCTCGCGGCTGAGAATGAAAACTTCGTATGGCATGTAGCGCTGTCCGATCCTCAACCAGAGGATAACTGGGACGGTTACACAGGTTTTATTCATAATGTCTTGTATGAAAACTACCTGAAAGATCACGAAGCCCCAGAAGATTGCGAGTTCTACATGTGTGGACCTCCAATGATGAACGCTGCCGTAATTGGTATGTTGAAAAATCTTGGTGTCGAAGACGAAAACATCCTACTGGATGACTTCGGCGGCTAATGTTCATTAGCCTGAGATGAAAAAAGTTGCAGATGTTGAGGATAATCTCTCATCTGCAACTTTTGCATTTAAGGGCACAATAAAGAGTTGTTGGTCACTATGTCTAAGACCTTAGCGTTAAAAACCGCGGTGTTAAAAACCTCAGTGTTAAAGCATTCAGTGAACTGGCTAGTCCTCCTTGGGCTGGCCTTTTTTATGTCGGGCTGTACAAAACCGGACGAAGTGATTTCGTTAGCGGGTAGCACTATGGGCACGACTTACCATATTAAAGTCGTTTCAAATAAGCAGATGCCGACGGCGCAGTTACTACAGGCAGAAATTGATTTAGCCCTTGAGCTGGTCAATGATCAAATGTCTACCTATCGCCCTCATTCAGAATTATCCCGTTTCAACCAACTGCCATTAGAGCAGAGTGTCGAAGTCTCTCCCGATACCATTAAAGTGGTGCAGGAAGGCATACGTCTCTATGACGTTACCGATAAAGCCTTAGATATCACCCTTGGGCCATTAGTCAATCTATGGGGATTTGGGCCAGATAAGCGTCCAACTCAAGTGCCGACACAGGCCGATATTGATGCGGCTAAGGCGAAAACGGGCATCCACGAATTGTCTATCGAAGGCAATCGTTTAAGCAAACACAACGCACATTTGTATGTGGATTTATCATCCATTGCCAAGGGCTTTGGTGTCGATAAGGTCGCCTCTATTTTAGATAAATACCAGGCAAGCGGTTATTTAGTGGAAATTGGCGGCGAGCTAAGCATTAAAGGCACTAAGGGCGATGGTAGCTCTTGGCGCGTAGCGATAGAGAAACCGACCGATGATGGCATGGCGGTGCAGCAGGTGATCGAGCCCGGCACTATGGCAATGGCGACGTCGGGGGATTATCGCAACTACTATGAGGAAGACGGTCAACGTTTTACCCATATCATTGATCCACGTACCGGTTTACCTGTGGACCATAAGCTAGCCTCAGTGACCGTGCTGCATAAAGAATGTATGACGGCCGACGGTTTTGCGACGGCGATGATGGTTTTGGGCACAGAAGCATCATTGGAGCTTGCCAAGAAGGAACACTTGGCGATAATGCTAATAGAAAAGCAAGGTGAAGGATTTAAAGTCTACTATAGTGACGCCTTCAAGCCTTTCCTTAAGTAGTTGGAGTAAACATGAGCACTTTTATCGCGGCATTTGTGATTTTGTTATTGTTCTTTTTGCTGATGTCGATAGGTTATCTCATTAAGCGCAAAGCCGTTGAAGGAAGCTGTGGCGGTTTGGGTGTGCTAGGGATTGAAAAAGCCTGCGATTGTGATGACCCCTGTGACAAGCGTAAGCGTCGTATGGCTGCTGAAGAAGCTCGCCGTGAGAAGCTAACCAAAGACCGAATTATTTAAATCATCTTAATCGACAATAGCCTCCTACCTAGGGGGCTATTTTTTTTGCCTCAATTTTTTGAGCACAAAAAATAACCTTCGATTAATGAGGAGGATAGCAAGCCAATCTAAGCGATAATGAGAATGCTTTTTATCTTTAAGTTTGTGAAAAATAAGATAATTTGAGTTAGTTGCTAAATTGTACTAGGCTAGAAGCTTGATTTAGATCAATCTTTTTCCCTTTAACAAGGATCGTAACTTATGAAAGGTCATCCAAAAGTGGTTGGGCAACTGAATCGGGTGCTTACCTGTGAGTTGACGGCCATCAATCAATATTTTCTCCATGCTAGGATGTTTAAACATTGGGGCTTTGAGAAGCTCAATCACGTCGAATACAAAAAATCCATCCAAGATATGAAACACGCCGATAAGCTTATCGAGCGGGTGTTGTTTTTGGAAGGGCTGCCTAATCTGCAACAACTCGAAAAGTTACGTATTGGTGAACACAGCCAAGAAATACTCGATTGCGATTTAGCCATGGTGCAGGAACAACTCGCGCTTTTACGCGATGCCATCGCCCTCTGCGAGGCGGAGCAGGACTATGTCAGCCGCGATCTGCTGGAAGATATTCTTGAAGACGAAGAAGAGCACTTAGATTGGCTTGAGTCACAGCAGGAGCTGATTAGCTTAACCGGTATTCAAAATTATCTGCAGTCACAAATGAGCGAGTCATAGGAGCTGAATATGAAAGGTGATAAAGACGTCATCGATGCGTTAAATCGACTCCTAACGGGAGAACTCTCGGCGATGGATCAGTATTTTGTCCATGCCCATATGTACGAAGATTGGGGGTTAAACGAACTCTATGAGCGTATCGCCCATGAGTCGGATGATGAAAAAGGTCATGCGGCGAAACTGGTGCAGCGTATTTTATTCCTCGAAGGAACGCCTAATGTGGCGGCCCGTGAGGCATTAAATATCGGCTCAAATGTGGAACAGATGCTGCGTAACGATCTGGCCTATGAATACAAGGTTGCCGATGATTTACGTAAAGTCATCGGCCTGTGTGAGCAGAAGCAAGATTATCAGACCCGTGAAATCCTCGAAGTATTACTCGACGATACTGAATCTGACCATATGTATTGGCTCGAAAAACAACTCGGACTGATTGACCGAATTGGTTTGCAAAATTATCTGCAAACGAAAATGTAGTTGAAAGAAGTACCTCAAAATAGGGCCAGTGACATCATTTAACTGGCCCTATGTTATCTAAGCGACCCCAAGAGACGGAGCTTGCTGAGTGAGCTTAGACTGACAGCGGCTCCCCTTTAATTTGAGTATATAGTCTAACTGACTGTGAAATAGTTATTTCACCAACTCATCATCTGTGATCTTTATCAAATTTAGCAAATAGTGTTAAATGACTATTCTTATGTCTTTACAAATACTTGTTTACGTATTTTCTGAGCATTTCATCTGTTGTTAGTCGGTAAAAATTGTTACCGTGTGAAACTGTTTTTGTACGCCTTTTGTCAGTTATAGTTCAGCCAGACGGGAAGATTAATGGAATATATAAAACGCTCTCTCAGTTTACAGTTGGTGGTGACTATCGTTGGGGCGCTTGCTGTACTCCTCACTTTAGTCGCTGCTTTGCTTGTTAATAAAGAAAGTAACAATACCCGTAAACAAGTGGATGCGGATATTTCGGCGCTGGTAGCGTTAAAAGCCAACGAGATCAGTGGTTACTTTGTTGCCAAGGGGCAAGTGATCCATTCGGTGTTTGCCGAGCCCGGGTTAATCAATTGGTTTAGTCAGTACCATGCCCGGGGCAGTAACCTCGCCGCTGATGTGCAGTACCAAGATATTATTCGCTATTTTAAGTCGTTCTCCGAACGTGATAGCGATGTGAAATCGGTATTCTTCGGCTCGGCCAATACCTTTGAATATTTTGATCTAAATGGCCGTTTCGATGGCGATCCTAACTATTACACCAATAAGCGCCCTTGGTGGCAGGAGGCGATTGATCAGCGTGGCCTGTTTGTTGGCGATCCAGCGGTCGATGCGAACGATGGTTCAATTTCTGCCACGGTTAAAACCCCTGTCTATGGGGCTAATGGTGAGCTGATTGGGATCGGCGGCATGGATATTTTGATTGATACTATTGGTAAATCCCTGCTGGCACCGATCAAATACCGTAATTTCGGCCAAGCCTTCTTGATGACGGATGAAGGTAAGTTGGTGTATTTCCCTGGTTTCTCCGAGCGCTTTCCTCCAGGGTCATTAGCCAATCAAGTCGATAGTCAATTTAAGGACACTGCAGGTTTTACTGCATTAAGACAGCAGATGCAGCGTGAGCCCGAGGGTTTTGCTGAAGTCACCTTCAATGGTGTTCCCCAGCGCGTGGTCTTTGTGTCCGTTGGCGGTGATTATCCCAAACAAAAATGGCACTTAGCCTTTATGTTGCCCCACGAGGTGATTGAAGCTCCCGTTACGGCGGCATTTTGGAATGCCTGTTTTGTTGCCATCGGCATTATGATCTTAGTGGGGATGACGGTTTGGTTGATGTTGCTGCCCTTTAGGCGTCAGCTGTCTAAGCTGCTCGATGCGATGGAAGACATTGCCGAAGGTGATAGCGATTTATCTCAGCGTATTCTTATGCAGCGGGAAGACGAGTTAGGTAAGCTGGGTGATGCTTTTAACCGCTTCGCCGAGAAAGTGCAGCAAATGTTGTTGGATACCCGTAGTTTAACCCAAGAGGTGGGCACGGGCGTTGTCGATGCTCGGCAGATCTGCGACTTAGCGGTGTCGTCGGTATCCTCGCAGAAGCAACAAATAGATTCGGTTGCCACCGCCGCAACGCAAATGGCGCAAACCAGCCAAGAAATGGCAGTGAGTGCCCAGCGGGCGAATGATTTTGCCGAGAAGGCACAAACTCAGGCCTGCGATGGTACGCAAATCGTTTCCCGCGCGACCGAAGGTATGAAGGCGCTATCCCAGCAAGTGATTGAAGCGGCGAAAGTGATTAAACACTTACGCAGCAGTTCAGAGCAAATCGGTGAAGTCCTGAGTGTGATCCGTAATATTGCCGAGCAGACCAATCTATTAGCATTGAATGCGGCGATTGAAGCGGCGCGGGCGGGTGAGCAGGGCCGTGGCTTTGCCGTGGTAGCCGATGAAGTACGTACTCTTGCATCCCGTACCCAAGATTCTACCGCCAATATTCAAGGCATTATCCAAACACTGCAACAGAGCGCCCTGCAAGCCGAGCAAGTGATGGAGTCGGGTGTCGAGCAGGCGAAAGCGGGTCAAGCGTTAACGACTCAGGTCGAAGCGGCGCTAAATGATATTGCCACGGCGATTGCGTCAATCCAGCAGCAAACGGTAGAAATTACCGTTGCTATTGGTCAACAAGCCGTGGTGGCGGAGGAAGTGGCCCAGAATGTTGAGAATGTGCGCGGGCTGTCGGATCAGTCTCTGCTATCGAGTCAGGATCTGTCCCAAAGTCTGCAAGGCTTTGAGGATATGACCCGCGCGCTCACTCGCAATATCGGCCAATTTAAGATCTAAGCCTAAGCGGGCTGGCTTATCGTGCACTCACAAAAGGAGCTTAGGCTCCTTTTATTTTTTGCTTTCGCCTTATTCCATTCAAATTGATGAGCAGTACTTGATTACTGTTTTTATATACAGTATTTTTGACGTTGGAGGAATTCAACGTGCGAAAAATTATTCACATCGATATGGACTGCTATTTTGCCGCAGTGGAAATGCGCGACTTTCCCGAGTACCGTGGCAAGCCCTTAGCCGTGGGCGGCAGTAGCGATCGCCGTGGAGTGATCAGCACTTGCAGTTACGAGGCACGTAAATTTGGTGTGCGTTCAGCGATGGCGACCGCCTATGCCTTTAAGTTGTGCCCCGATCTTATTTTGGTTTCAGGGCGGATGCAGGTTTACAAAGAAGTGTCGCTGCAAATTCGTGAAATCTTCTCCCGCTACACCCCATTGATTGAGCCCTTGTCCTTAGATGAAGCCTATTTGGATGTGAGTGAGTGCCAACAATATAAGGGCTCTGCGACCTTGATTGCGCAGGCCATTCGCCGCGATATCTTAGCCGAAACTGGGTTAACCGCTTCGGCAGGCATAGCCCCAGTGAAGTTTTTAGCTAAGGTTGCCTCGGATCTGAATAAGCCAAACGGCCAATATGTGATCACCCCTGAGACGCTTTCCGAGTTTGTTAAAACGCTATCGCTACGTAAAATTCCCGGTGTCGGCAAAGTCACCGCCGAAAAGCTCTCCTCACTCGGGCTCAATACCTGTGGTGATGTGCAAGCCTATTCTAAACCCGAGTTATTGGCGCGATTCGGTAAATTTGGCGCTGTCTTGATTGAACGTGCCCATGGTATTGATGAACGGGGTATTTCCATCGGTCAAGAGCGTAAATCTGTCGGTGTTGAAACCACGCTGGCGAAGGATATTTATAGCCTAGAGCAGTGCCAACAGGTGATGCCGGGATTGATCCAAGAATTAGCCCTACGTTTGAGCCGCAGCGCTAAGGAGCGCAAAATTCACAAGCAAGTGGTCAAACTCAAGTTTAACGATTTCAAGCAAACCACCATCGAGCACCGCAGCGATGAAGTCTCGATTGTGATGTTTTATGATCTACTGGCACAGGCGATGGCAAGGCAAGAGGGTCGCGGGATCCGTTTACTGGGGATATCGGTTGGACTGGCGAGCAAGATTGAAAATGGTAGGGCCGCCGAAGCGCAGCTGACCCAGTTGGATTTGGCGCTCTAGCCATAACTTTTCGTAAATCCCTCACGGCGTTACCCATCTCACAGACATACAGCCCCTTCATGGTTTGCTGCGGCCTAAGACTGGTTAGGAGTGAGGTTTACGCACACTTACCCTCTTTGGATTTTATCGTGCAGGGACTTATTTTCTTCAATATTTTCATGCTAGTCTCGGGAGATTGAGCTTTCTAACTCGGGCAACAAGCGCGATGACGCAAGAAATTCAACAGCTACTCAGAGACAATTCACGGCCAGCATTTGCCACTCTACTGCGGCTGCTCAAGGACTTCGATTTGGCCGAAGAGGCTCTGCAGGAGTCGAGTCTAGCGGCTCTGGAACAGTGGCCTGAGCGAGGCATTCCCGCCAACCCTAGAGCCTGGCTCATTTCCTGCGGCCGTTACAAACTCATCGACAGCCTGAGGCGGCGCAGTCACTTCGAACAATGCCTGTTACCCCAGTTGACGGAGCTAGAACGGCATTCGGCTACATTTGATCCTTGGGACGATCCCGAGATAGAAGATGACAGGCTACGACTTATCTTTGTCTGCTGCCATCCAGCTCTGTCCAGAGAGGCGCAGTTGGCGCTGACCCTGAGGGAGGTATGCGGACTCACTACTGAGCAGATAGCTAGGGCATTTCTAGTCAAGGCGCCGACGATAGCCCAGCGTATCGTCAGGGCCAAGAATAAGATCCGTGACGCCAACATCCCCTATGAAGTCCCGCCACTAGCGCAGCTCGGGGCCAGACTCGAAGCCGTGTTGCAGATCATTTATCTGGTATTCAACGAAGGCTACGGGGCCAGCTCGGGAGATGAGTTGCTTTGTACTCAGTTGACCACAGAGGCCATCCGCCTAGCACGCTGGCTGTGCGCCCTGTTACCGCAAGCGAGCGGCGAAGCCATGGGATTGCTTGGTCTGATGTTGCTGCAGGACTCGCGCAGCCATGCAAGAGTGGATGCTGCTGGCGATATCATCTTGCTGGAGGCGCAGCAGCGCAGCTTATGGAACAGGGAGCAAATTACCGAGGGCCTTGACTGGACCAGCAAGGCGCTGATCGCCGATGTCGCCGGTTACTATGGTCTGCAGGCGGCCATCGCCGCAGTGCATGCCGAGGCCGCCGACTACAAGGAAACTGACTGGCGTCAAATCGCCGGCCTGTACTCTGTATTGCTCGCACGTTTTCCAAGTCCAGTAGTGGCGCTCAATCACGCAGTGGCCGTAGCTATGGCTGATGGGCCGACATCGGCCATGAGGTTGATAGAGCCACTTTTAGCTAGCGGTGAGCTGATGGACTACCATCTGGCGTATGCCGTCAGGGCCGACTTACTGCGCCGGTTGCAACGATTTGCCGAGGCCGCCGAGGACTACCGGGCCGCGCTGCGCCTCTGCCAGCAGGCGAGCGAGCGGCGCTTCCTGCAGGCGCGGCTGCAGGAGTGTGAAAAAAAGTGCTGATTTTTTTTGTCCCCTGTCGAAATCGCCGTCCGCGGTTCGACTAGTTAACGGAACTAACTTAACGGATCTCACTTAATGGATCTGACTTAAAAGGAGCGAGATGATGAAATTCATGGTGATCAGAAAGGCCGATGCCAGCACAGAACGTGGCATGATGCCGAGCGACCAATTGATTGGCGAGATGGCCAAGTTCAACGAGCGCTTGCTCGAGGCCGGGGTGCTGGTGGACGGCCAAGGACTGCAACCCAGCGTCGAGGGAGCGCGCATTCGCTTTCGCGACGGCCAGCCGTCGGTGGTGCATGGCCCCTTCGAAGACACGGATAACCTGGTGGCGGGTTATACCATCATCCAGGTGAAGGACAGGGCCGAGGCGCTGGCGTGGATGCAGCAGTGGCCCAGGCTCGACGGCGACGGCAATGTCGAGCTGGAGCTGAGGCGGATGTTCGAACTGGCCGACTTCGCCCCGGGCGAGGGCATAACCCAGACCGCCGAGGTGTTCGACCGCCTGACTCGCCAGCCTAGCTCATCCTGCACCTATCTCAACTTCGACGGCAACTGCCGCGAGGCGTTCGAGCGCTATGAGCAGCTCCTCGGCGGCAAGATAGAGATGATGCTGCGCTTCGCCGATATGCCAGATATGCCCCAAAGCAATGAAGCGGGCGAGGGCTGCGGCTTTGCCCCCGACGGCATAATGCATGCCTGTTTGTCCTTCGGCGGCGGCACTCTGATGGGCTCGGACGTGCCGGAGGGGCGCTATCAGCAACCCCAAGGGTTCTTCGTTCAGCTGCAAATCGACTCCCTGAGCCAGGCGCGGCAGACCTTTGAGATGCTGGCCGAAGGCGGGCAATTGCTGATGCCGTTCGCCGAAACCTTCTGGTCTGAGGGCTTTGGTATGTTGGTCGACGCCTTTGGCATCCCCTGGATGGTCAACGGCAGGAACAAGGGCTGAGTCTGGTCGGGGTTCATTTAGAAAACACTCTTTCTTACCAACGCAGGAGGCAGGATGAAATATCTGGCACTGGTCTATTTCCAGGAAGCTGCCATGCAGCAGCTGTCACAGCAGCAGTGGGATGAACTCAACCGCGAGTGCATCGCCTGCGGCGAGCGGCTACAGCTGGCGGGTCATTACCTCGGTGGCAACCCGCTGGAGTCGGTGGATACGGCGACTACTGTGCGAGTGCGCGACGGCAAGTTGCTGACTACCGATGGCCCCTTCGCCGAAACTAAGGAGCAGCTGGCGGGTTATTACCTGCTGGAGGCCAAGGATCTGAACGAGGCGGTCACCCTAGTGGCCAAGATCCCACCTGCTCGCTATGGCTGCGTGGAAGTGCGCCCAGTTCGGGAGCTGCAAGCCGAAAACAACGGCGGCCCTCGTCAGGCGGGTTGACAGACTCGCCGCAGCAGATGAGGGGCGGGCATTGCATCTTTGAGCATTGCCCGCCCTTTTTATTAGCCGCAAGCTTAATGCCTGAATAGGCAAACCCTGTTGAAATGGCCTCTGGCTATTTTACCCGGCGGTAAATGCGTCCATGCACAACAGCCAGTTCGCAAATATGTCCATATACAAGGTCAGCTCGGCTTCCATTCCTCTCGCTCATGAGCCTATGGCTTTCGTTCGCGGCAATCGCTATGCAATGCTCACCCTGCCGCCGAAGGTCACTGGCGCAACAGTGCTGTTGGGGAGTATCAATTTGACACTAAACAATTGGTCCTAATTATGCCCTATGGCATGGCATCGCACACAGGCACGCCACGAACTCTTCCCTGAGGGCTCCACCGCGCCATCCTTGGCGCAGAGGGCCTGCTAAGTGATGCCCTGCCATCCTATTAAGTGATCTACAATTCGGAACAACCATTTAGAGTTTGAATGGAGATTAGGGCCATTCTTGTTATGTACTCCCTAGATTCCAAGAATAACCGACAGCGAGGCCATGCAAGAGTAACAGTTGGATGCGGCAGCAGATCGCATGTAATCGATGAGCAAATTCGGCGTGCCTCGGGACGATTTTAAGAGTAAATTATCGCCCTTGGTCCATTCAGAAATGGATTTACTACCCAAGGAATATGTGATGTTCGGAACCCAAGATCTGCTGCTGTTTATCGTCTCAGGCCTGTTGCTCAACATGACGCCCGGTCCCGACTCCCTGCTCATCATGGCGCGCAGCGCAAGCCAGGGCTGGCGAGCGGGTTCGGCCGCCGCACTCGGCATAGGTGCCGGTACCTGTATTCATATTCTGGCGGCGGCCCTGGGCCTGTCTGCCATCCTCGCGACTTCTACCTGGGCCTTCACTCTGGTTAAATTCATAGGCGCCGCCTATCTGCTCTATGTCGGGGTTGCCTTGCTGCTCAGCAAGCGCAAGCCCGGCGCCGCCGAAGCGCCTGTTCATCTGCCGGGGCTTTCCTATCGGCGCATCTTTGTGCAGGGTTTCTTCAGCAATGTGCTGAATCCTAAGGTAGCGTTGTTTTTCCTGGCATTCGTGCCCCAGTTCATCGCCCCCGAAGCGCCGGACAAGGCGCTGGCCTTCATCCTCCTCGGCGCCATCTTCAATCTCAATGGCATGCTCTGGTGCCACTTCCTGGCGCTGTCATCGGCCTTCGCCAGCCGGAAGCTCAAGGCCAGTGCCGTCATAGGTCACTGGCTGAATCGTACCGTTGGCCTGGTGTTCGTGTCTTTCGGTATCAAGTTGGCTCTGAGTGACAGAAGCTGATGCTTTTCTGTCAGCACGGAGAATCACACGAGAATCAGGCCACCCATTACAAAACATCAAGATGATGCGCTTCAGGATGATTACCAAGTATTGGTGTGTCACCCTTGTGCATATAGGCCTATAAAACCTGGGCCGCTATTAACGCGGTCCGCATTAGGGGCGTCCACATTGGGATCATGGTCCGAACGAGTCGACTGCGTAACAATAAAGCCGTGGCCAGTCTGAGCTGATCACGACAGAAACTAATGCTTGCAGCGGCTTTCTCTAGTCACATGCGCCAATTGCCACTGGTACATGACTTTCCTGCTTACACCACTCCAGGTACTTTTCCCGCAGTTTCGCCGTATCCGTATAGCTCAGCAGATTACCGTCTTCATCGATATTTTCCACTCGACCGGACATGGTGATTTGGATCACGCAGGGCTCATCGCCGATACAAGACCAAGTATCCAGGTTACTCGGGGGTTCATAAACATAATCACCGGGACCGGCGATATGACCGTTTGAAAGTTGACGATGACCGCTTAAATTCAACGCATGCACGAAGCCTGTATGCCTATGTGGTGGAATGGTTACTCCAGGATCAACCCTCAGTTGCAGTGTTCGCTCTTCGCCCACAAGTCGTAATGGCCTTACCCAAAGCCCCTCGGTCAGCGGCATCCAGGGCATCTTATGGGTTTGAATAGGTTTTGAAGTGTGATCCATGGTGATCTCCTTTTTAAAAAATGGGTTCCATTGCTTGTAATTTATCTCGCCACCGAGACATGTTAGAAGTAATTTGTCTCGCTGTCGAGGTAAATGTGGGTATACTGTAACGCCATATAATCGCAACAGAAGTTCAGATATAGGATTTTCGATGGAAGACCATGTAAGACGAGTTGAACACCAATGGAGTAAAGAAATTCCTGAGCTATCGCTGCGCGGCATGTGCATACTGGCTCGTGCGCGACGTATCACTCTGGCCGCTCGTCCGCAGATCGAGGCCATTTTCAGCAAGCACGGATTGGATACGGGACAGTTCGATGTTCTGGCAACGTTGCGTCGTTCCGGCGCGCCTTTTTCGCTGCGTCCGACCGAGTTGTTTCAAACTTTGATGATCACTTCAAGCGGTCTTACAGATAGATTGCACCGGCTGACCAAATTGGGTTATGTCAGCCGACAAGCGGACCCCAATGACAAGCGCAGTTCCCTGGTACAGCTAACCGATGAAGGTAGAGCCGTCATCGAAGTCGCCTTTGCTGAAGACATGGCGCTAGAGAATCAAATCGTTGATGCTCTGACAGAGAAAGAGCAGGAGCAATTGGTTGCTTTGTTGACCAAGTTGGCTCGGAGTGTTGAATTGGAGAGTGTTGAGTTGGAGAGTGGCGTTGGGGTGCTCTAAGCTTGCTTCACTGGACTTTTGAACGCGCCGATTTAATCCGCAAATTGCACTGAGGTCCAACTCACGCAAAGTTGCAGCCGGGTGTCAGATACACGAGCTAGACTGCGGGATGTCTTGATCATTGACACTCATGAATAATGCAGCGTGTTTATGATGATAAAAACCCAAACGCCACTGACAGTCATAGCCCTTCCTTTTGAGATTAAACATTCCTCCTGCGGCTAACAATTATCGGTTTGTATTATCAGCGATTCGCTTTATCGAATCGCTATAGTCTTCGTGGCCAGTGACACCTAGTGTGGTGAAAAAAACAACAGCTGCAGGATAGTGGTACCTGCAACAACTAAGCACACCTACATTTTTGGGGAAATGGATACATGCAGAAGCTTAATAGCATCACATTGGCGATGATCATGGCGTTTTCGTTGCCGGTTATCGGCCAGGAAGCCCAGCAGGAAAAGGGCGAGGAGACGTCAACAACACCAAGCACAGTAGAAAATGACACTGCAATCGAAGTGATTTCGGTAACGGCCACAAAACGTAAAACCCGCTTGATGGAAACACCCGTTGCCATCTCAGCGCTGAGCGAGGCGCAACTGAGGCAAAACGGGGCGAATAATATTAAAGACATCGCCGATTTAGTGCCGGGACTCGATATTTCTACCGCGACGGATCAGGCCGCCCCCGTTATTTCCATGCGCGGTATACGCTCTACCAATATCACCGAACTGGGCGATCCTGCCGTTGGCGTGCATTTAGATGGCATTTACTCGCCCCGCATGCAGGGGGCATTGGCGCTGATGTACGATGTCGAGCGGGTTGAAGTATTGCGTGGACCGCAGGGGACCTTGTTTGGTCGAAACTCGACTGTCGGTAGTATTAATGTCCTCTCGGCGAAGCCTGATTTTAGTGGTTTTTCCGGCAATTTGAATGCCGAAGCCGGTAATTTCAATAGCAAGAATCTGGACGGCTTTGTCAATATCCCACTGAATGACGATTTTGCCGTGCGCATAGCCGCAAAAGGTGTAAAGCGGGATTCTTACCTAGAAGGATATTGGGATCCGAATCAGTACGACACCCGCCACCTTAGTGATCAAGTTCTGAACGCTCCGGTGATCTCTGAAGATTCATACCAAGGGATTGGCTCTACCGTGACACAGAAGGAGAACTGGTGGATAGACAACGCTGGCACAGATCCTGAGGCTCAACGTGTGCGTGCGCTGACATCGGCTGACAAGGCCGATTTTTACAACAATGCCAACGAATATTCGTTTCGTATCAGCACCCTGTGGCAACCCGCGCATGGGATGTTTAGCAACCACACCGTTTTTCAGCAATATGTAAACCACAGCGCCGGTTCGTTAGATTTGGTTAACTGTGATCAATTGCGTGATCGGCCAGCCGAATATGGTGGCGATTGTTCGTCGTTTTTGCCCAGTGATAATACCTATCAGGCCGTTGTTAACCTGCCGGGTGAACTGAACCTGGATATTACCTATCTGCGTAATACCTTGAATTACAGCCTGAGTGATGAGTTGAGCCTAGTATGGCTGCTCGGTTATGAAAAAATGGACAGATCGTCCGCTCAGGACAGTGAAGTCGGACTGGACCCGTGGGACGGCGCTATCTATTTCCTTGACGGTACCGGTGCCGAGTCTTACTCGAGTGAGCTTCAGCTGCAGTCTGACGAATTCGGCGATCTGATTTGGATAGCGGGGATTAATTACTTCCATGAAAAGACCACGACACTGGGTTATTACGACAACCCAATGGATGACAAAGCGTTCTGGGATCAGCCGGATCGTTCAACCGATGCCTATGCGCTGTTTGGCCAGGCAACCTACAATCTAACCGATGATCTGCATCTTACCTTGGGCTACCGTTACAGCCACGAGACCAAACAGGATAAAGGCGGCCGCACTTATCGTTGCTCTAATGCCGATGGCTGTGCGCCAGGCTGGCTGAACCGGACCACACTGAGCGAGTTGCCGGCGGATTATTTTAATGACCCCGCTTTGTATGCCTCCTATTTTGAAAATGACAATAAAGGCCAGTGGCAAAATAATGACTTCAGAATTGGGCTGGATTACAACCTGAGCCAGGACACTATGCTGTACAGCTATCTGGCCTCGGGTTTTAAGGCCGGTGGTATTGGTGATGTCTTTGAAGTGGTTAATGACAGAACCGGAGAAGTAAGCCGCATCGAAACCCAGTTTGATCCTGAAGAGGTCTTGACCTTAGAGCTGGGCGCAAAATCAAGCTTTCTGGATAATTCACTCAATCTACAAGCCGCGTTTTTTTACACTGACTATACCAATATGCAGTACGCCTCTGTCGGCTCAATTGGCAATGTTGAACGTCTGTCGCCGGTTAAAGACGAAGACGGGGCGCCAATTCTCGATGAAAATGGCATGCCAGTACTCGATTACCAGAACCAAGCTGTGATTGCGTATTTCACCCAGAACGTACCGGCCTCAGCCATCAAAGGGATCGAGTTTGAATTTGACTGGAAGCCTTATGAGAATGGACGCATCACAGGTTATGCGACCTGGACTCAAGCCCGTGTCAGCGATGATTGGATCACTAAGTGGGATTACGATCCTCAATATCTGTTTGGCTTGTCTCATGAAGAATCAATCGATCCTGAAAATACGCAGCTGACAACCAATCTTAAAGGCAACGATCTGGCAATGACCCCGAGGTTTACCGCCAATATCAGTTATACCCATAGCCTGGATTTAGGCCGGTTTGGCTATCTGCACGGTTGGTTTAACCTGAGCTGGAAAGATGAGTCCTACACCACTATCTGGAATCTGGATAAACATCTGGATGACATGGACTTCACTGTCAGTGACGAAGCCGCGCTCTACATCACGGATAAACGTGACGCCTATACCATGGTTAATGCCTCATTAAAATATGAACCGCAAAGCCAGGGCTGGTATGCCGAAGTGTTTGTTAATAATGCTACCGATGAAGTGGTGCAGTACTGGAACAACACCAGCAAAGGCATTAACAAAGGCAGCTTTGGGATGCCACGTTACTATGGCGTCAGAGCGGGCTTTAGTTTCTAAGCTCGGACCCCGTTAGTCTTGCGCCCTGAGCTGGCTGTAATACGGTCCGGGCGCAGGCTCTTTTGCAATCACAGGACCAAGCTCTTTTGCAATCACAGGACATCGTTATGAGAAATACATTTTTGACCATTATGTTAGTGGCCTGCAGCCTGTGCACAGTAACAAAGGTGCAGGCGGCATACTTTAAAGATGACTTCAGTTGGGGATTTAACGCTAATTTGTGGTCTGCCAGAAGTGGGGACAATGGCTCACCGTTTGGCTGTACCTTCGCGCCGGGTATGATCTCACCAAGCTCCCACGGTATTACGCTGGCGCTAAGTCAAGGCAGTTGCTCCGAGCTGCAAAGTCGCAGCAGTTATCACTACGGCAAGGTGCAGGGCGCATTGAAAACCGGTAATACCCCAGGCACGGTCGCATCCATTTTTACCTATACCTCATGGTGGGATGCGCCCGGCCGAGCATGGCAGGAAATTGATATCGAGTTTTTACCTTCACTTGGTAATGTGGTGCATACCAATGTCATTTACCAGCCTCAGGGCGGCACCTATCAAAGCTGGGAGCAGGACATAGATCTTGGCCAGTACGGGCTGAATATTCAGCAAAACTTGCTGACTATCGGTTTTGACTGGCGCCAGAACTACATTCGCTGGTATGTGTTTGACGCCAGCGGTAATGAGCAAACCCTCAGGACAGTTTATAAAGATAATGGCGATAGTTATCTGGCGTCCGATGAAATCCCCGCTTATGCCTGGCCGGTAGATAACACCAAGATCATGATTAACCATTGGCACGGCGACAACTCCCAAGATGGCTTTTACTTCCCCGGCCAGTACTTCGGTGGCAACGGCTGGGCTTATTACGATTTTATTGAATACATCCCCCATTAGTGCGCACGTGTTGGCGGCGGTAATGCCATAGCATTGCCGCTGCAGACGTAAAGGATCCAACTATGTCTTTTGTTCCACATTTCGCTATCGGCAAAACACTTTTTTTATGTTCTGTGTTGTTGCCTGCCCGCGGCATTGCCGCCGATATTCCCCAGGTTAGCTGGCCTAAAGCCCACTCTGCACGGCAACCCGATGCCGCAATAGAGCGGCAGCTCGATGCTTTACTGGCAAAGATGACGCTAGAGCAGAAGGTTGCACAAATAGTCCAACCCGAGATTGGCTACCTGAGTGTCGAGCAAATGCGTCAATACGGCTTTGGCTCTTATCTGAATGGCGGCAATACTGCCCCTTATGGTCAGAAACAAGCCGATGCAAAAACCTGGCTTAAGTATGCCGATGAAATGTATGCCGCATCCGTTGACAGCAGCCTGGATGGTAGCAGCATTCCAACTCTGTGGGGGACTGACGCTATGCACGGCCACAGCAACGTCTTCGGCGCCACCTTATTTCCGCATAATATCGGTCTGGGCGCCGCCAGAGATGCGTATTTAATCCACAGAATTGGCCAAGCGACCGCTAAGGAAGTGGCGGCAACGGGTATCGAGTGGATGTTCGCGCCCACCGTTGCCGTGGCCAGAGATGACCGTTGGGGCCGCACCTTTGAAAGTTACGCCGAAGATCCTGAGATAGTGGCGGCCTACGCCGGCCCTATGGTGACAGGAATACAAGGCGAGAATGGCGATGATTTTTTACGTTTTTATCATCGCATCGCCACTGCCAAGCACTTTATCGGCGATGGTGGCACCGGAAATGGCATTGACCGCGGCGATACCGTAACCGATGAACAAAGCCTGCGGGATATCCACGCCGCCGGTTATTACAAGGCTATCGCTGCGGGAGTGCAATCTGTGATGGCATCGTTTAACAGTTGGAACGGCAAACGCGTGCATGGTGACCATTACCTGTTAACAGAAGTGCTGAAACAACAAATGGGCTTCGATGGCTTTGTCATCAGTGACTGGAATGCCCATAAGTTTGTCGATGGTTGTGATTTGGAGCAATGCGCCGCGGCCTTTAATGCGGGTGTCGATGTGATGATGGTGCCGGAGCACTTCGAGGCGTTTTACCACAACACGCTGCGTCAGGTGAAAGAGGGCGTGATTCCTACCGCACGGCTCGACGATGCCGTCAGGCGTTTCTTGCGTGCCAAAATACGTTGGGGAGTATTCGAGCGTGGCAAGCCATCCGCCCGGCCGGAATCCAGACATCCCGAGTGGTTTAATGCGCCAGAGCATCGCGAGCTTGCCAGAGAGGCGGTGAGAAAATCACTGGTACTGTTGAAAAACAACAATCATATTCTACCCATCTCGGCCAAAAGCCGAGTGCTGATTGCCGGTGACGGCGCTGACAATATTGCCAAGCAGGCAGGAGGCTGGAGCGTTTCCTGGCAGGGCACTGACAATACCAATGCCGACTTTCCCAATGCGACCTCAATATATGCAGGCTTACGTCAGCAGATTGAAGCCGCAGGCGGTAGCGCCGAACTCAGCGAGGATGGGCGGTACATCGACAAACCCGATGTTGCCATTGTGGTTATCGGCGAAGCGCCTTACGCCGAATGGTTTGGTGATATTCAGCAGTTAGAATATCAGCATGCCGACAAGCGTGATTTAGTGCTGCTGCAAAGATTAAAGCAGCAGAATATCCCGGTCGTGACAGTGTTTTTAAGTGGCCGCCCGCTATGGGTGAATAAAGAACTCAATGCGTCTGATGCTTTCGTGGCTGCCTGGCTCCCCGGCTCAGAGGGGCAGGGCATTGCCGACGTGTTACTGACCGACAGCGGTGGCGCCATTCAGTATGATTTCACCGGCAAGCTTAGTTTTTCTTGGCCAAAATATGATGATCAATACCTGCTTAATATTAACGATAAACTCTATGATCCCTTGTTCGCCTATGGTTTTGGCCTTAGCTATGCAGACCATAATGCAGAGAGTCAGGCACTGGCGCCACTGTCTGAAATGACTCGGGCAGTGCCGCCGCACGACAGTGGCGAACAGTTACCTTTGTTTGTCAGAAATCTGGCCGAGGGTATGGTGTGGGCATTATCGGACAGCAGCACAAAGCAGCAAGCCATTAATGCGCCTTCAGCCGTCAGCGGCGATGGTGAAAGTTTATCGATGCAATCAGTCAATCTGGCCTATCAGGAAGATGGCCGTAAATTTGTTTGGCAAAGCCGCGGCGCCAATGCCACTGCCAGCTTGAAATACATCAGAGCACAGGCATTATCGCCGGCCATCCGCGATAAGTTTTTGCAACTGAAAGTCCGGCTCGATCAGGCGGCCGCTGCGGATGTCAGTATCGAGCTGATGTGTCAGCAAACGTCTTGCTTGCGCTCGGGATCTATCCTGCCGCTGGTTAGTGGTCTCGCTTTGGGCCAATGGCATACGCTGGCAATACCGCTGCACTGCGATGGCGCACCAAACCGGCCACAGGTTGCGGAGGATGCCCTGCGGCTAACCACAAAACAGCAGTTTAGCCTGGCAGTTGCCGACATAGCCCTGGTTAAAACGGCGGCGCCCTCAGCGCTGGTGCTTGACTGCGGGCAGTAAAAACAGTGATATCGTGTCGGGCGTAAATGCATCCGACACGAGTTTCGGCGCTAAGGTAGTGAAGTGATAAAGTTAGAATCGAAAAAACAGCTGTTTTGGTTATCCCAGTGCTGTGGCTGGTTGGCTTACGCCGTGTTTACCGAGCTGATGATAAAAATAGCGGGGCAGGAACCTTGGGGAATTCACCTTCCTCATCTACTGCTGGATACCTGCTGTGGTTTTTGTATTACCTTATTGCTAAGAAAACTTTATGCGCAGTTCAGGTTGCAACCCGCGAGTGTCAGTATCAGCTTACACATTGCCTGTGTACTGACGGCTTCACTGCTGTGGACCCTGTTTAAATGGCATACTCTGCAGTGGTTGTATGGCACTTGGTGGCTGCCGATGACCTGGTTTGACTTCGGTACTTGGACATCCGCCTCCTTGACGGTGCTGGCGACCTGGACCGCTGGCTACTATGGCATCAAAATCTATCTGGATAATGCCGAGCAAAAGCATAAAGCGGCCGAAGCGCTTAACTTAGCCAAAGAGTCGCAGCTTAAAATGTTGCGCTACCAGCTCAATCCGCATTTTATGTTCAATAGTATCAATGCTATCTGTACGCTTATTCTCAAGCAGCACAACGACAATGCTGTGGCTATGCTGGAGAAGCTCTGTGATTTCTTACGCTATAGCTTGTACACAGATCCTCTGGCGAAAATAACGGTGCAAGATGAAATAGCGATACTGCAGACTTATCTCGATATAGAACAGTGTCGGTTTCAGAGTGGGCTCAATGTACAGCTCAGCGCAGACACGGACTGTAACACTGCGCTAATGCCATCTTTGTTAGTGCAGCCTTTGATTGAGAACGCCTTGAAACATGGCCTAGGTCAAAAAAACAATATCGCAATTTCAGTCAACTTTAGGTGTGATGCCAGCCGGTTGCATATTAGGGTGAGCGATACCGGTAGCGGCTTTAACTTGTCGGCGCAGACCCCCGCGGGTATAGGAATGAAAAATTGTCAGGACAGGCTACAACTGATTTATCCAGATGCCAGCCATTTTGACGCCGGAAATGGTGAAAATGGTGGTGCCTGGGTTAGCATCACTATCCCGCTTGAATTGTCAGAGAATACTCAATGAAGCAGTTGAAGACCTTATTGGTAGACGATGAATACAGCGCCATCGAAGGGCTGACAATTAGGCTGAAATCGTTTTCGCAGATAGATATCCTTGGCCATGCCTGTAATGTTGCCGATGCCATGACGCTCATTAGTGCATCTGCGCCGGATTTAATTTTTCTCGACATAGAAATGCCCGGCGAGTCTGGTTTTGAGCTGATAAAACAGCTTCAACCGGAATCATGTCCGGCCATCATCTTTGTAACCGCTTTTCATCAGTATGCAGTGCAGGCATTTGAAGTACGGGCACTGGATTATTTACTTAAACCAGTGAAAAGAGAACGTCTGGCCGAGGCAATCGCCAGAGTGTCATCTAGGCTCGATAGCGCTTCGAGCAAGCAGGAAATATTGGAAGTTAGAGACATCTTGCTAAATGCCACTCGCCAAGCTGAACCTAGTGCGGCATATCGGATTGAGCAGGAAAAATTGGTGATCCAAGACGGGCATCACCCGGCGCAATTGATCCCCTACCCGGATATCCTCTGGATAGATGCCGCAGGCGACTATATGTGTGTACACACTCAAGAGGACACCGCTGTGATGCGCGCCAGAATGAAGAGTTTGATCAACGAGGTGTTGCCAGGCGGCTTCTTGCGTATTCACAAATCAACCATCGTTAATCTGCAACATGTCGTAAAACTCGAACCACTCATTAACTCGGAGTACAAGGTTATTTTAACCAATAGTAAATCGCTGAAAGTCAGTCGCACCTACAGCAAACAGCTAAAAGAAAGCTTATCTGGCTGCAAGGCTGGGTGAGGTTTACCGTGCTGGAGGAATTGATAAATATACTTGTTAGTTATAAAAGTGATTGATATATAACGTTTATATTGTCTTTTTGGTATAAACGATTGCAATAAAAAACAGTGCAGGTACACGGCTTTGTTACTTTGCAAGACGAGTTGAATACCCTAATCAATCTGGCCAGTCAGAATAAGGCATTTTTGCAGTGGATTGTCGTTAAAACGCTTGAGCATAAAGTCAATCAATAAGCGCAATCGAAAGGGCATGTTGTCACGATCACGATACAGCATTTGACAGCCCCTTGGCTGGTTGCGCCATTCGGGTAACACTTGCCTCAGCTCACCAGAATCAATCAGCGGCTGGGCGTGATAATCGGGTATAAAGCCGATACCTATGCCGTCTTGTATGGCGCGAGTGAGCAAGCTGATATCGTCTACTTTGAGCCGAATGTTGTTGCTTGGTGTATAAGTTTGCATCTCGCCAGAGGTATTGTGTTGCAGTTTCCAGGTAGACATTGGAGCACAGACGACTGTGGGAAAGCCTTCCAAATCAGCGGGAGATTTTAGTTGAAACATGTCTAAATTGACGGCACCACAAATGACAAAGTGAATATTTGTTAAGTGCCGACCAATCCAATGAGCCGCATTATGATCACCGACGCGAAATGCTATGTCGATGGCCTCTTCTTCAATATCTATGGTTTGGTTTGACAGGCGTACATCCAAGTGGATGTCGGGGTATTGGTTCAAAAAAGCATTAAAATGCTGCGCTAATACTAGCACGCCAAAATTCACTGGCGCAGAGATCCTAATGGTGCCTTTTGCTTGTGTTTTATCTTGTAGAAGACATACCGCCACATCGTTTAATTCTTCAAAAAGGGGCAAGCTCCTTTCGTAATATTTTTGCCCTGAATGGGTGAGTTGCACACGATGAGCATCGCGATTGAGTAGCCGTATCGACAAGTCTTCTTCTAGTTTGGCAACTCGTCGACTCAAGGTTGAAAGCGGGATATCCAATGCTACGGCAGCCTGTTTAAAGCTGCCATGTTGAGCAACCGCACAAAAGTAGCGCATATCATCGAGTGAATAATTAAGTTTCATATTTGGAATTTAAGCTCTCAATCTTGTTAGTTTTAATAATATATGAAACTTATAAACTAAGCTCAATCCCAATTACCTCCCCAGAGGCCGATATGAAATCCTATACAGCTTACATGACATTGGTTTGTCTACTGATTTGTGTTTTTAGCTGGGGTAGTGTGTTTCCGCTTGCTAAGCGAGTGCTGGAGGAGATGTCAGGGGAATCCCTCGTATTCTGGCGGTTTACCATTGCGGCAGTCACTCTGGCGATATATATCGTTTTTACTCGTCAGGCTTGGCCAAAATTGAGTTTGGCGCAATACACTGTCATAGCACTGGTAGGCGTGGTTGGTGTTGGCGGCTTAAATCTGGCGTTATTCAATGGCCTGCAGCATACCTCTGCCGCCAATGGCGCCTTGATTATGGCGCTCAGCCCACTGGTGACTTCAATCGTCAATGCGCTATTACAGCGTGAATGGCTCAGCAGGCAACAAATGTTTAGCTTAGTGGGCGGTTTAGCGGGTGTGCTGCTAGTGATCACCAACGGCAGTGTGCAGCAATTACTCCATTTTAGTTTTAACCAAGGTGATGTGATGATTACCGCCGGAATGTTGGCGTGGAGTGGTTATACCATTTGTTCGCAACGGGTCGGCCATTGGTTGCCAGTGTTGCCCTTTACCTTGCTGAGCATGGTCGCTGCCAGTGTGTCTATGTCCGTAATAGGACTTGGTCGTGGTGAGTTTCACCCTTGGCAGGAGCTGATGGGACTGTCGACAATCGCCTTTTCTAGCGTGCTCTACATAGGTCTATTCGCCACTGTGCTCGGTTATTTGTTTTGGATTAATGGCGTTAAGGAGTTTGGCCCTGCTAAGGCATCGCTCTTTTTTAATCTCGTGCCCGTTTTTGCGGCATTAACGGCGTTAGCCATGGGGCAGGCGGTGACGGAAATTCAGCTGGTGGGGATGGTCATAGTGATCCTCGCGCTGATGTTACCTATGTTAGTCAACCTACGTGCGGCAAGAGGCTTAGTGGTTAAGCGCTGCTAGGGAGCACCTGAATTCAGATAATCACTGCGACGGGTTTATGCTCCCTTATTCGTTGGAGGGCACTTCTCAAACATCACTGATTTGCAAAAGGTCACTTATTTGCAAGCTTTCACTTTCAACAACTTACAGTTTAAAACGACTGACCAGAGCCGTGAGGTTACTCGCCATTGATGAGAGTTGTACGCTCGCGGCATAGATTTCATCAGTGGTACGCAAGCTGTCCTCCGATTGCTCGGCAATATGCTGAATATTTTGATGGCTCTCATTGGCCATAGTGGTTTGCGCTTTGGCAGCGAGGGCGATTTGATTATTCATCTCGTTGATCTGACTGACTCTTTCGGCAATATGCGCTAGGGCTTCACCGGCATTACTGGCGGCTTCGACGCTCGAAATCGCTTTTTCATTACCAATGTTAATCGCCTTTACAGCACTTTGGGTGCCATTTTGAACATTGGCGATCATCAACTTAATTTCTTCGGTGGATTGATGCGTTTTGGAGGCGAGGGAGCGAACTTCGTCGGCCACCACGGCAAAGCCGCGACCTTGCTCGCCCGCCCGCGCCGCTTCGATTGCTGCATTAAGGGCTAATAGATTCGTCTGTTCGGCAATGGCTTGGATCACCTCCAGTACGCGGCCTATATGCTGGCCTTCCTGTTCGAGTTTATTGATTTGTATTTCTGCCGTACCTACATCCACGGCGAGTTCTCGGATCACATCGATGGTTTTTTTCACTCTTGCTTGACCATCGGCGGTAAATATATCGGCTTGTTTGGCGGCATCGGCGGCATGGCTGGCGCTGATCGATACCTCTTGCACCGAGGCGGTAATGTGATCGCTAGCATCGGCGATCCTATGGGTGGCAGCCTGTTGATCCATCAAGGTATGTTTTGCCGTTGCACTGGTTTTGGCCAATCCTTCGGCGGCGATATTAAGCTCTGAAGTGGATTGTTTAAATTGCGAGATAATGCCATGTAAGTTATCGAGAAAATGATTAAAGGCATTGGCAAGGTCGCCCAGTTCGTCCTTAGAGAACAAGTGAACCCGCTCGGTCAGATCGCCATCGCCATCGGTAATATCGTGGATTTTTGCCAGTAGCACAGCGAGTGGTTTGCTGATGAGTTTAGGCAGCGCAACGATAAAGATAATGCAGATCAGGATACTGATCGTTAAGGCTATTAGCTGCATCTGTTGCCCATGATTAGCATCATAGTCCACTTGGGTTACCGCAGCGGCTGTGTTGCTGTTTAAGTCTTCAATAAGCTGATTGATATTTTGATGCAATTGCTCGAATTGAACTTCGGCTTGGCCGAAGCTCAGATCAATTGCTGTGGTACGGCCATTGCGACCATTTTGGGTACGCTGATGACTGATTTCCGTGGTGCTTGCTCGCCATGCCTCGAAACTGCGGTTTAATTCGTTGAGTTTATCTTTTGCGAGGGGACTTGTGGTCACATCGGCAAATCTATTTAGGTGTTCTTTAACGAGTGAAATACTGTTAGTGTGCTGTTTTAGAAGGCTATTGTAAGAATCTGTGCCTACGTTAACAAACATCAGGCTACGTTCGGCGACTTGAGCCTGATACAGCTCTTTATCGGCTTGAAGCAGCTCAGATTGGCTCGGCAAGTATTCCAGTGCGAGCGTGTTGGCACTGCTATTCAGTGCTTTGAGTCCTAAGATACCCGTTGAAGAGGCGAAAATGACGACACCCGCGAGTAGCAGGCTCGGATAAATCAGTTTCTGGTTAACGGAAAGATCTTTATACCATTCCATAATAACGCCCTTCTTAATGGGTGCTCTGAAATGTGAGGGCCGCGATAACCTCAGATGCAAAAACAATGTGGTTCATCACTGGCGTTCTCTGGCGATTAGAGTCCAAATTGATCTAGATTGATCCCAATTGTGATGGCACCAACTGCAGCATCGCCATCCATTACTGGGATAGAAATTTGTACTAGGTAGGCTTGTGAACTCTCGTCAAATTTGACCGGACCTATGTGTTTATCACCTTTACCATTGGCGAAGGATTTTTGCCATTTATCCTCATCACCCTGCCAGTAATCCGACGTTTTAGCTGTCATGGCGACGTTGGCGCCTTGATTGTCCATGAGGAATATTTCTTGATAGTAAGGTTTGCTCGCCTCGAAGGTGACAAGAAACTTGGCCGCTGCGTTGTTCATCAAGGACGACATAAAGTCATCAATCCCTGCGGTGGCGATCCATTTTTCATCTAATGTTTTGATCGAATCTAAACTCTTTCCTTGGGCATTTTGTGCTTTAACGGCATCTACTAGTACCACTTCTCTGCCTAATGGCATCAGTGAATCGGCGAGATCGATCACGGCTTGGGGCACTTCTTCGGCGAAACTGAGGTTACTGCTGAGCAGCAGTGCGGCGGCTGACAAGATTTTAGCAAATTTCATGATCTCTATTCCTTAAGGTCACAGGGTTGAAGGGGGAAAAGCGGTTGTCTCTACAAGCGTGATAAGCAAAAATACATTAGGGTTAGACAGAACAACTATAGTAGAAAATTCAAGTTATTCTGCTCGGCCTTAAACTTTTATCGAGGGTATTGTTGTGTAGATTGGGTGGCAATAAAAATAAGGCCATATCTGAATTTTGCAGATATGGCCTTGGATTGGGGGATCGATTAATAATAACCGTTAGGCTTTAACTGGAATACGTTCGAGTACCGCCAGCAATAATGTCCAATATTGGCCGACTGTGGTGATGTTCACCATCTCGTCTGGTCCGTGGGGATAGCGAATGGTGGGGCCAATCGAGACCATATCCATATCTGGATAAGGTTTCTTGAATAGACCGCATTCGAGGCCCGCATGGATCACCATGATCACAGGCTCTTTGTGGTAAATGTCTTGGTAGGTTTCACGCACTATCGCCATCACAGGCGAGCTGTTATCTGGCATCCAGCCTGGGTAAGCGCCGCTTAAATCGATATCGGCTCCGGCTAGGTTGCTCAGTGCCGTTAACATGCCTTCGACTTGAGAGCGACCAGAATCGATCAGCGAGCGGATAAGGCACAGGATAGTGACTTGTTCATCGTCAGTGCTGATAACGCCTACGTTGAGTGAGGTTTCAGTGACACCTTCGACTTCATCGCTCATGCGGATCACGCCGTTCGGGCACACATGCAGCAAATCGATCAGGGTATTTTGGCTGTTTTCGCTCATCACCCGTTTTGGCGTTGGGATAGTGTTTAACACTAAACGCATATCGGGATCGGCAATGGCGAGTTCAGTGCGGATAAGCGCTTCAAACTCGGCGACTTTTTCGTTTAATGCAGCGACGTTTTCTTCTGGCAACATAAAGCTGATGTTGGCTTCACGTGGGATCGCATTACGCAGTGAACCGCCGGTAAATTGAGTGAGTTCAAGGGCTAACTCATCGGCATTTTCAAAAAGGAAACGCGCCAATAACTTGTTGGCGTTGCCACGACCTAAGTGAATGTTCACTCCAGAGTGACCGCCCTTTAAGCCAGATAAATGCAGGCTAAAGGCCGAGTAACTTTGCTCAGAGGCCTGCCACACCATAGGCAGGGTAATTTGAGCATCGACGCCACCGGCGCAGCCCATGTAAATTTCACCTTCTTGCTCAGAATCTGTGTTGATCAGGATCTCAGCATCGAGCATGCCCGCTTGTAAACCGAAGGCGCCCGTCATGCCGGCTTCTTCATCGATCGTCAGCAGCACTTCTAATGGACCGTGCTTGATGTCATCTGAGCCCAAAATGGCCAGCGCCGATGCCATGCCGATACCGTTATCTGAACCTAAGGTGGTGCCTTTGGCTTTAACCCAATCGCCATCGACATAGGCTTCGATAGGATCTTTAGTAAAATCATGGACTTTATCGGCATTCTTCTGTGGCACCATATCGATATGAGCTTGGATCACCACAATTTTACGATCTTCCATTCCCGGCGTAGCAGGTTTGCGGATGATCAAGTTTCCAACGGCATCTTCGACTACGGCGAGTTGCTTATCTTTAGCCCATGCTTGGATGTACTGGCTTAAGGCTCGCTCGTGTTTAGAAGGGTGGGGAATAGCACAAATTTGTTCAAACCATTGCCATAATGGCTGTGGGTATAACTGACTTAACGCTGTCACTGGTGTGTCCCTCATAAGGTCTTGTGGGTATAGGGCAAATTTGCGGCCATTCTAGCACATTCTGGGCAACCCATTAATCTTGGTATCATAGGCTTTTGTTACGCTGGCAGCCAAAGTTTCCAGTTCGAGTTTTTTCGAAGGTGTCGATACCACTTTTAGATTGGTAATTAGGCGATAGAGCGGGAATAATGCAGGCACAATAATGAAAAAGGATGGGTCATGTTTCAAGTTAACTTCGTTGATGTAAAAGCAGAAAGTGCCATTTTTGATGGTGAAGGTTGGGATGCGGTTGTGGTGGTGACACCCGATCTGGATGCCATCGATTTTGATGAGATAGGTTTATTGGCTCAGCACGGTGCCCACGTGGATAAACGTGTCGGTAAGAGCCCGACATTACTGTTTGCCCCGGGTCTTGCGGGGGGGCGCTTGATTATCGCGCCTGTCACCCAAGTGAACGACGAGTATGTAGACGTGCGTGTGTATGCCGATGCCGCAAGGGCGGCGATTGCCATTGCCAAAGAGGCGGGCGCCAAACGTCCGCTGTTATATGTAGTGCCATCGAAGGATCTACGCTTTGGTTTTGCCGCTGACGTCGCGGCATTAGCCTGTGGTCAAGAACTGTGGCAAACCTTAGAACTGCGTGAGGCGACGGATCTTGCACCTGCATTTGAGGCCATTGGGTTATTATCTTTAGCAACCCATAACAGCAATTTACTCAATGCCTTAGAAGCGGGCCGAGTATTAGCGCGGGATTTATGTGGTACAGAGCCCGAGCGCATGTCGGCTAAAGCCTTTGCCGATTATTGTCTGCAATCCTTTAAGGGCAGCGTGATCAAAACTGCGGTAGTGGAAGACAGAGATATTTTAGAGCGAGATTATCCGCTGCTCAGCGCGGTAGCGCGTTCCTCCTTTGCCGTCGGTCGTCATCAGCCTCGGGTGGTGAAATTAGAATATCTGCCAGAAGGTGAAGTGACTCGTACTTTCCTGTTTGCGGGTAAGGGCGTGATTTACGATACCGGCGGCGCCGATCTGAAAGTTGGCGGTGCTATGGCGGGCATGAGCCGTGATAAGGGCGGTGCCTCTGCCGTGGCGGGGTTATTTAAAACCCTATCAATGCTCAAGCCTAAGGGGATTCGCGTGATTGCCGAGTTGGGTTTAGTGCGTAACAGCATTGGCAGCGAAGCCTTCGTCACCGATGAAATCATTACCAGCCATGCGGGCGTGCGGGTACGAATTGGTAATACCGATGCCGAAGGACGCTTAGTATTGGCGGATTTACTGAGCCATCTGCGTATTAAAGCCGTGTCGGCGGTAAAGCCTGAACTATTTTCGGTGGCAACGCTTACTGGACATGTTGTGCGTTGTTATGGCGGTTATCCCGCGGCGGTGGAAAACTCGGTAGCGAGTGCACAGCAATGTGCCGTGACTTTACAGCGGCAGGCGAGCCAATGGGGTGAACCCTTTGAAGTGTCGAGCCTGCGTCGCGAAGATTTTGCCAAGATCCGTGATGTCTCGGGTGCTGCTGAAATATTATCCTCAAATAATGCGCCGTCATCGGTGACTGCCCGTGGACATCAATATCCTGCGGCGTTTTTACTGAAGGCGTCAGGGCTATTTGACCATGGGATAAATGCTCCTATCCCCTTAGCTTATACCCACTTAGATATTGCCGGCAGTGCCACCGAAGGAGATCCGCTGTATGGCAAACCTACGGCCAGCCCACTGGTGGCGCTGTACCAATATCTGATCAATCGTTAATAACAAATAGAAATAATTCTGTAATATATTACTTATCAGTTATTTACAGGATTATTTCTGTTTTTTTGTGAAGCGGATCGCCATTAACCCCACTGTAATTATGTAATTTAATTACATTAAAAAGCATTAATTAAAAAAAATACAAATAAAGGTTGTAATAAAACTACAAATCCATATAATAGCTTTCGTGGATTAGGCACTGAGCCTTTCCTCTCTAGTCTATCCAGGATGGATATTTTTCTCCAAGGACCCGAGTGACAAGTCGTCTCAACGGATTTGAGAATCTCTAGTTCCAAGGAACCGAGCCAAGCTTCACTAGAGCACTTAATCACAACTTATTTAGGAGTATTGACTATGTCTTATACAGGCAACAACCCATTTTATTGGCAGAACACTTGGTTCAACACTGATGTTTTGCGTGGCGGTTTATTCGCCATGAGCTTTAAGGCCTAACCCTCCTTAACGTTTAGTTTCCATCATCCATCAACCTTTGTATCGCCTTTTTTGGCGTGTTTAGACTCAAGTAGCATATCGGTGTTTTTGCATGGGTATGCCAGGTTTTTCCCGCTAGCGCGGTAATGTACTTCCCCGAAAGGGACGCTTGAAATATGTCTTTGCCTGCTCATTGAGCAGGCTTTTTTTTTTGCTTAAGCGTTTAACGGTTTTGCCTTGTGGTAATGAGCATAAACGGTTCGTATCAGAAGTGATAAAGCGCCTATTGCCAGTCCTCATTCTTAATCTCCCCGCTAGAAAATACCTTTGATTAATATCATTAATTGCTATTGATGCCCTTATCAAGGGGAAATGGCTTTGTCACTTGCTATCTCAACATGGGATGTATAGTTTACTTCGCATTAAAATGATCAATGCGATGTGGTTTTGTATGTTTCCTGAACTCAGTTTTCGTGATGTAAATCGTGAAGAGCAGGCTTATTGCTCTTTTATTTGCCCATGCGTTAATCGGCTCCTCAGAGGTGAGGGATTTCTTCTTTAATAAATGTGACATTGAGCTTAAAGGAGAAGAAGTTGAAGTGTATGTTGAGCCTGCGCCACTCAGGGATTATTGGTATGCACTGGGCAATCCTCAGAAACATTCCAAAGCGACAGAAATGGTGAGAAAACAAGTATTGAGTCAATTTTTAGCACATTATCAGGTGGGCCTTGCATATTTATCAATTTTATTGGGCCGCGTAGTCATGGCAAGGTTCTCCATCATTTGCGTTCAGAATAGATCACTCGGCCGTTTACCGAATGATTTATGGTTACTTGTGTTTCCCACAGCCAATTTTCTGGCCTGACCAGCCTAAACTCCCTATAATCGCCTGCGAATAAAACACGGCTACATAGCATTTACATTTTTATACCCTACCTACTCAAAATAAAAAGGAACCCAGTTCCATGTTAGAAAAGCTGTTCAAACTTAAACAAAATCAAACGAGCCTCAAGCAGGAAGCGATAGCAGGCTTGACAACATTTATGACTATGGCTTACATCATTTTTGTCAATCCAATGATGTTGGCCGATGCGGGCATGGACCATGGTGCCGTGTTTGTGGCGACCTGTTTAGCTGCCGCCGTAGGTTGTTTAGTGATGGGATTAATGGCGAATTATCCCATCGCCCTCGCGCCCGGCATGGGGCTTAACGCCTTTTTTACCTACACAGTTGTGGGGGAAATGGGGTATAGCTGGGAGACGGCTCTAGGCGCAGTTTTCCTCTCGGGAATTTGCTTTTTAATCTTATCCTTAGTTCGTATACGGGAATGGATTGTGAATAGCATACCCATGTCATTACGCTTAGGTATCGCCGCGGGTATTGGGTTGTTCCTCGCACTAATTGGCCTTAAGAGTGCGGGCATTGTGGTGGCAAGCCCTGCAACCTTAGTGACTATGGGGGATATCACCGCCTTTCCCGCAGTGATGGCGGTATTGGGCTTTTTCCTGATCATTGCCATGGTGCAAAGGGGAATGAAATCGGCGGTGATTTTAAGCATCCTGATTATCACCGGGCTGGGATGGGTATTTGGCGATGTGCATTACAACGGCGTTGTATCTATGCCACCCTCCATCGCACCTACATTTATGGCGATGGATTTATCCCAAGTCTTTGAAGTCAGCATGTTATCTGTGGTGTTTGCCTTCTTATTCGTGGATCTCTTCGATACCTCTGGCACCTTAGTTGCGGTGGCGCAGCGCGGGGGTTTTCTCGATGAGAAGGGGCGTTTACCACGCTTAAATCGTGCCTTAACCGCTGACAGTTTAGCGACTATTGCGGGCGCCGCGTTGGGGACATCAACCACGACAAGTTATATCGAGAGTACCGCAGGCGTCAGTGCGGGCGGCCGCACGGGGTTAACCGCTGTGATCGTTGGATTGCTATTCGTCTTGGCATTATTTTTATCACCCCTTGCCGGCATGATCCCCGCCTACGCGACTGCGGGAACCTTGTTTTATGTGGCGATTCTGATGATGTCGGGACTCGTGCATGTCGAATGGGAAGATTTGACCGAAGCCGCCCCTGTGGTGGTGGTGTGTATTTTAATGCCGCTGACCTTTTCAATTGCGACTGGCATTGCCTTTGGCATTATCTCCTATGCAGCGATCAAGTTACTGACGGGACGTTTTAGTGATTTGAACCTAGGTATCATAGTCTTGGCGGCATTATTTGTGGCCAAATTCATTTATGGCTAATAAATAACCGTTAGCGAGATAGCCTGTTGCGGGGTTAATTTTTGAGGGTCATCTAATGGATGACCCTTTTTAATGTGCTATCCCAAGCAAATAGAAAATTTATGGTGACTTAAGGGCTCCTCGCTACCAATTGGCTAATGGATTAGGTATAAGGATTGTTCGGTTATTTTTTACAAATGAATAATGAACTTAAGTGAGATTGCGTATCGCCGCGTAGTAGTGAAATTGGGGACGAGTGTGCTGACCTCTGGCAGTAAACAGCTAGATAAAGCCCATATGGTTGAACTTGCCCGTCAAATGGCCGCACTGATGAAGTCAGGGGTCGAAGTCGTATTATGCACCTCTGGCGCCATCGCCGCCGGACGTGAACATCTCCAATACCCGATACTGCCCGACACTATGGCCAACAAGCAATTGTTAGCCGCTGTCGGGCAAAGTCAGTTGATCCTCGCTTGGTCACAACTCTTTAGTATTTATGGGCTGCATGTGGGGCAACTCCTGTTAACCCGTGCCGACTTGCAGGACAGGGAACGTTATCTCAATGCCCGCGATACGCTCAATGCCTTGTTGGCAAATAACATCATTCCCATCATCAACGAGAATGATGCCGTCGCCACCAACGAGATCAAAGTCGGTGATAACGACAATTTATCGGCCCGTGCCGCGCTGTTGTGCGATGCCGACTTATTGATTTTATTGACGGATCAGAAGGGACTATTCGATGCCGATCCGCGCACCAATCCCAATGCTAAATTGATCTCCCAAGTTGTTAAAATTGACGACAGTCTGCGGATGCTGGCTGGCGGGTCTGTGTCTGGTTTAGGGACGGGCGGAATGTCGACTAAACTGGAGGCAGCCGATATTGCTCGCCGTGCAGGCATCGAAGTGGTGATCGCCTCGGGCCATCATCCCGATGTGATCAAGAAAGTCGTCGGTAAAGAGTCTGTCGGTACTCATTTTAGTGCGATTGAAAACCCGCTCGAAAGCCGCAAACAGTGGATTCTAGCAGGCCCTGCGACTCAAGGTTCTCTAGTGCTGGATGAGGGCGCGGTAAAAGCCGTGACTGATAAGGGTCGTAGCCTATTATCTAAAGGTATAGTAAGTGTTAAAGGCGAATTTGAGCGCGGTGCGACGCTGCAATTGGTCGACCAACAGGGTAAAGTGATTGCTAAGGGGATGACGAGGTATTGTGGTCAAGCCCTAGGTTTGATTGCGGGTAAACATTCCGACGAGATCGAGTCTGTGCTCGGTTACGATTATGGTGATGCCATAGTGCACCGCAACGACATGGTGGTCTTATAAGCGAGGTCTGTTTTGAATCAAATTAATCAAGCGCAATATTTACAGCAACTTGGCCAAAATGCTAAACAGGCAAGTTATGCTTTGGCCAACTTAACGGCGAGTCAAAAGGCTGATTTGCTCGAAGCCATCGCCGATGCGCTGACGGAAAATACCGCCGCGATTTTAGCCGCGAATGCTAAAGATGTTGCCGCTGCTAAGGCCGATGGATTAACGGAGGCGATGATCGACAGATTGTTACTCGATGGTGCGCGTCTGGCAGGTATTATTGGTGATATCAGCGATGTAGTACGCCTTGCCGATCCTGTCGGTGAAGAGTTTGGCAGTCAATTATTAGATAACGGTTTAAGGCTGACTCGCCGCCGCGTACCGCTTGGGGTGATCGGTGTTATCTATGAAGCTCGGCCTAATGTGACCGTCGATATTGCGGTGCTTGCCCTTAAAACTGGTAATGCGGTGATCCTGCGTGGCGGTAAAGAAACCCTTGAATCGAATAAGCTTATTAGCGAAGTGATCCGCGGTGCTATTGTCGCCCAAGGTTTACCGATAGATGCGGTGCAATTTATTGATTCACCGGATAGAGCGCTGGTGGCGGGTCTGCTTAAGCTCGATCAATATGTCGATATGATAGTGCCCCGTGGCGGCCAAGCCTTGCAGCGCCTATGTGCCGAGCAGGCGACGATTCCAGTGATCTTAGGCGGCATAGGTATTTGCCATTTATATGTGGATAAAAATGCCGATCTTGAGCGGGCTTTAGAGGTGATCGCTAACGCTAAAGTGCAACGTCCAACCGTCTGTAATGCCCTCGATACCTTGTTGGTGGACGAGCATGTGGCGAGCACCTTTGTGCCGCAAATTGCCGAGTATCTGCATCGTTTAGGCGTGCGTTTTTCAGTCTGTGAGCAAAGTTTCGCTCTGTTAGATGGTTTAGGCTTCGATGTGACGCTCGCTAAGGCTGAGGATTTTGGCATCGAATGGTTGTCGTTAACCTTAGGTATCAAAGTGGTGGGCGATATCGACGCCGCCGTTGGCCATATTCGTCAATATTCGAGTGGCCATTCGGAAGCGATTTTGACCGATGACATTCACGCCGCGGCGCACTTTATGAACCAAGTGAACTCAGCGGCCGTGTATGTCAATGCCAGCACGCGTTTTACCGATGGCGGTCAGTTTGGCCTTGGCGCCGAAGTGGCTGTGAGTACGCAAAAGCTCCACGCCCGCGGCCCAATGGGCCTTGAGGCGTTAACCACGTATAAATGGTTAGCATGGGGCGATTACACTAGCCGTACTTAGCGATTAAAAGCTCAAAGTCAAAAACCAATAGAGAAAAGCCGTTAACGCATTGTGTCGACGGCTTTTTTATTTGCGCTATCTAACTGAATAACTAGACAATAAATTGTGTAGTTCGCCAGTTTAGGTTTTTATCAATGGATAAGCGGCGTATAGGTGGCAAGCAACCAAAGACAGAAGAATAGCGCCGACATAACAATAGTGAATTTACGAAAGGCCTTAATGTATTCCAAGGTATAAATAAAGTACTTCTCTTGCACTCTGCGGGTGAGTAATACCGAGGGGAGTAAAAAAGTGCAGTAGAGCATGACTACCATAGTAGTAAAACCATTCCCCCAAAAATGTTCATAGATAAAGAGTGCAATGCAAAGCAACATGGCGACCCAGCCTATAGGTCCTATACTATCCTCTTGGCTCCACTGCGTTGATTTTTCCATCTGACTGTCCTTAGCCTTTTTTGTTGGGCAATACCATTTATAGATGGAAATATCCACTTTTACAAACGCTTTCTAGACATAGATTCAAAGGGCTATTGCTGGGTGGTTTTCCGAACGTTTTTAAAGTGTTTTGATATCGGCAAATGAGCCTTTACATAGCTGGGCTAGATCATTGGCATGCAGACAGATCTCCAACCCGCGACGTCCAGCACTGACATAGATTTTTTCAAATGTGAGCGCGCTTTGATCTATTAAAGTCGGGAGCCGTTTTTTTTGCGCTAAGGGACTGATACCGCCCACAAGGTAGCCTGAGGATTTTTGGGCAAGGTCTGGATCGGCCATCTGTAGCTTTTTCTGGCCTAAGGCTTTGGCCACGGCTTTAAGATTAAGCTGATGATCGACGGGGATTAACGCAACGGCGAGTGGCGCGTGGGCCTTATCCGCGGCAACTAATAATGTCTTAAATACCTGTGCAGGTTCGAGCCCTAAGGTATTGGCGGCCTCTTCACCGTAGGCGGCGCAATGGGGATCGTGACTGTATTCTAAAATTTCAAATGTAATCTTGGCTTTTTTAGCCAGTCGGACGGCAGGCGTCATGCAATATTCCTTCGCAAAAATGGGGATATTAGCCGCTAATTCGGCGTAAAAATGTTAGCCGCTTCATTTTTTGTGCCGCTTGGGTCCAAAGTTAAACCCTAGTCAGCAAGTTTTGGGTTTATTTTTGACTTTCGCTCCCTATACCTAGGTAACAGCTGTTGCAACATCATCCCCGAGAGAATAAACCCAAGGCCGATATAGGTCGTTATCGCAATGGTTTCCTGTAAAATCCACGCGATAAAACCAATCGACATGACTGGGGATAGAAAGACTAAGGTGCTGATATTTGCCGTGCGTGTGGCGGTCTTTAGGGCCATTAGCCAGAGCACAAAGGTAATACCCATCTCAAATAATCCCACATATATCCCGGCCATTGCTGCTTTAGGGCTGAAACTTGGCAAAGTATCGGTCAGTAGCAGAGTCACCACAATAAAGGGCAAACCGATCAGAAAACTCAGTAGCAGGCTGACGATGGGATCGCCTTGATCTTTAGTATTCACAATCCAATATAGGCACCAAAGTAGCGTGCTGGTCAGCGCAAGACCAATCCCGAGTGGACTATCGAAGCGAAAACCGCTGATATCTCCGCCAGTAGCAATAATAAACACCCCAGTGTAGGCAATCAGCACCGCCGCAATGTCGCTCTTACGCAAATGTTGTTTTAGCAAAGGTGCGGCGAGCAGTGGCAGTAACACCGCCCAAGTGTAATTGAGTGACAGAGCCTGCTGTGCGGGCAGTAAAGAATACGCCTTAAACAGCACCACATAATAGAGAAAGGGATTGATTAGCCCTGTGATGAGGTAAAAGGTGGGACGGCGTAAAAACTGTTGTTTAAGTAAAGCGAGCTTCTTTTGCCAGGCGAGGATACCACCAAGGGCAACAATCGAAGTGAGCACGGCAACAAATACTAATTGCAACGGACTGTAATATCCAAGGGCAATTTTAAAGGCGGTGGCGACTGTCGACCAAAGGAATACCGCCCCCATGCCATACAGGTACGCTAAATTTGAAGACTGCACTGTTAATTACCTTACCCACTGAAATCACTGCCCGAATATGGGCAGATTGAATAACAGCTTTGGCAGATAAGCAAGTGTATTTTGTCTGTTTGAATATTTTATACAATCAAGAGGGGTGAAAGATAAAATCAGAAAATTTTTTTGTTCACCCTTGTAATTAAATTCCCTGTCCCAATATAGGTGTTAAGGCAGAGAAGGTGGCGAACAATGGACTTGATAAACAATGCGTCCGGCCCCATATCAAAACCAACCAACTAACAAATTTAGATTGAATGAAATTTTTCGGAGGACCTCATGGGTAAAATTATTGGTATCGACTTAGGCACAACAAACTCTTGTGTAGCTGTCCTCGATGGTGGCAAAGCACGCGTACTAGAGAACGCTGAAGGCGATCGTACAACCCCGTCAATCATCGCTTATACCGATGATGAAACTATCGTGGGTCAACCAGCAAAACGCCAAGCTGTGACTAACCCAAACAACACTTTCTTCGCGATTAAGCGTTTGATCGGTCGTCGTTTTAAAGATGACGAAGTTCAACGTGACGTGAACATCATGCCATTCAAAATCATTGCGGCCGACAACGGCGACGCATGGGTTGAATCCCGTGGCAACAAAATGGCACCACCACAGGTTTCTGCTGAAATCTTGAAAAAGATGAAGAAAACAGCGGAAGACTTTTTAGGTGAAGAAGTGACAGAAGCGGTAATTACCGTGCCTGCCTACTTTAACGATTCACAACGTCAAGCCACCAAAGATGCGGGTCGTATCGCGGGTCTTGAAGTTAAACGTATTATCAACGAACCGACGGCTGCAGCATTAGCCTACGGTATCGACAAGAAACAAGGCGACAACGTCGTTGCAGTATATGACTTAGGTGGCGGTACATTCGATATCTCTATCATCGAAATCGACAGCAACGACGGCGATCAAACCTTCGAAGTATTGGCGACTAACGGTGACACCCACTTAGGTGGTGAAGACTTTGACAACCGTTTAATCAACTACTTAGCCGATGAGTTCAAGAAAGAGCAAGGCTTAGATCTGCGTAAAGATCCATTAGCAATGCAACGTCTAAAGGAATCGGCTGAAAAGGCGAAAATCGAGCTTTCAAGCACTAACCAAACAGAAGTTAACCTGCCATACATCACGGCAGATGCGACTGGTCCTAAGCACTTAGTGGTTAAAATCACCCGTGCTAAGTTGGAATCACTGGTTGAAGACTTGATCGTTCGTACATTAGAGCCACTAAAAGTCGCCCTGGCTGACGCTGATTTATCCGTATCAGACATCAATGAAGTGATTCTGGTCGGTGGTCAAACCCGTATGCCTAAGGTTCAAGAAGCGGTAACAAACTTCTTCGGTAAAGAACCACGTAAAGACGTTAACCCAGACGAAGCGGTCGCCGTAGGTGCTGCGATTCAAGCGGGCGTACTGTCAGGCGATGTGAAAGACGTTCTGCTGTTAGACGTCACACCACTGTCTCTGGGTATCGAAACCATGGGCAGCGTCATGACTAAGTTGATTGAGAAAAACACGACTATTCCGACTAAGGCACAGCAAGTGTTCTCAACCGCCGATGACAACCAAAGCGCCGTGACCATTCACGTGTTGCAAGGTGAGCGTAAGCAAGCGAGTGCGAACAAGTCATTAGGTCAGTTCAACTTAGACGGTATTGAGGCCGCACCACGTGGCATGCCACAAATTGAAGTGATGTTCGATATCGACGCCGACGGTATTCTGCACGTGTCAGCGACCGACAAGAAAACCGGTAAGAAACAAAACATCACCATCAAGGCTTCTTCTGGTTTAAGCGAAGAAGAAGTGGCACAAATGGTACGTGACGCAGAAGCGCACGCGGAAGAAGACAAGAAGTTTGAAGAGCTAGTGCAAACTCGCAACCAAGCTGACGGCTTAGTTCACGCAACTAAGAAACAAGTTGAAGAAGCGGGCGATGCACTGCCAGCAGACGATAAGGCTAAGATCGAAGCTGCCATGGCCGCCGTTGACACTGCCAGCAAAGGCAACGACAAAGACGCCATCGAAAAGGCGACTCAAGAGCTAATCGAAGCGTCTGCTAAGCTGATGGAAATTGCCCAAGCTAAGGCTCAAACCCAAGGTGGTGCAGAGGCCAATGCGGGCAAGCAGTCTAACGCTACTGCCGATGATGTTGTCGATGCTGAATTTGAAGAAGTGAAAGACGACAAGAAGTAATGATTTGTTTTCAATCAAATAGATTGATTTCAAAGCGTTAATTTCTAGGCGGGCGTTATGGGGGAACCCTAACGCCCGTTCGTTCAACTTAAGCCAGAAGCATGAGATTATGTCAAAGCGAGATTATTACGAAGTATTAGGTGTGAGTCGAGACACCAGCGAACGTGAAATTAAAAAGGCCTACAAACGTCTGGCCATGAAGTTTCACCCCGATCGCAACCCAGGCGACAAAGCCGCAGAGGCCAGCTTCAAAGAAGTGAAGGAAGCCTATGAAATCCTCACCGATGCCGACAAAAAAGCGGCCTACGACCAATTTGGTCATGCGGGTGTGGATCCTAATCGTGGCGGCGGTGGTTACGGTGGTGGGCAGGGCGATTTCGGCGATATTTTCGGTGATGTCTTTGGCGATATTTTCGGCGGTGGACGTCGTGGCGGCGGTCAACGCCAAGCGGCCCGCGGCTCAGATTTACGTTACAACCTAGAATTATCACTGGAAGAAGCCGTAAAAGGTTTAACCAAAGAACTGCGCATCCCAACATTGGCGACCTGCGATCTGTGTGACGGTAGCGGCGCTAAAAAAGGCACCTCAGCAACCACCTGTGGCACCTGTCATGGCCAAGGCCAAGTCCAAATGCGCCAAGGTTTCTTCGCGGTGCAGCAGCCCTGTCCAACCTGTCATGGTCGCGGCAAGATCATCAAAGATCCTTGCACTAAGTGTCATGGCGATGGCCGTGTTGAAAAGAGCAAAACCTTATCGGTTAAGATCCCAGCCGGCGTCGATACGGGCGACCGTATTCGTTTAGCGGGTGAAGGCGAAGCGGGTGAGTTTGGCGCCCCTCCAGGGGATTTATATGTGCAGGTCAGTGTGCGTGAGCATGCGATTTTCGTCCGTGATGGCAACAATTTGTACTGCGAAGTGCCGATTTCCTTCAGTAAAGCGGCCCTAGGCGGCGAGATTGAAGTGCCAACACTGGATGGCAAAGTCAGCCTGAAGATCCCAGCCGAAACGCAAACGGGCCGTATGTTCCGTTTACGCGGCAAAGGCGTCAAGTCGGTTCGCAGCCATGCGGTAGGCGACTTGCTCTGCAAAGTGGTGATGGAAACCCCAGTCAACCTAAACGATCGTCAAAAAGAACTGTTACGCGAATTTGAAGCCACCTTAACCGGTGAGTCAAAGAAGCACAGCCCAAAGGCTGAGGGTTTTTTCGATGGCGTGAAGAAGTTCTTTCAAGATCTGAATAGCTAACTTGGTCTAGTGGCGCTGCTGTTATGTTAGCGGCGCACTAGATAAATAAAGCCCCGCAGTGTTTAACACTAGCGGGGCTTTTTTATATTCGGTTGAATGCTCAGATTTTGAGAGAGTAGTGCGCAGTAACTGATTAAGCACAGTCATTCCAGTGACTCGCCATGAACTCATCCCTGAGGGCTCGACGACGGCATCCATGCCGTCAACGGTCACTTCCATGGCCGTGCTTAATTCTTTTTAAGTCCAGCGTATACCTGATAAATGTTACGCCTGCTGAGATGGTCACCTCGGTCTCGGCATCGCAATGTGCCATGATTTAGGTGCACAAAATCTGACTCGAGGTGACCGATATGGACTATAAACTCATCAGCATTGATTTGGCAAAAACTGTCTTCCAAGTAGCAGCATTTAACCCAGATGGCACGATTGCTTTTAACCGTAAAATCAACCGTTCTGCATTGCTCAATACCCTTAGGCAATGTGAACCGACATTAGTGGTGATGGAAGCCTGTTACAGTGCTAATTACTGGGGGCGGGCTATCGAAAAGCTCGGCCATACCGTCAAGCTTATCCCCGCCAGAATGGTAAAAGCTATGCTGGTCGGTAATAAAAATGACGCCAATGATGCGGTTGCCATCGGAGAAACGGCTGGCCGCCCTAAAGTGAGTCTACTTCGCCCTAAAACGGTCGAGCAGCAGGACATTCAATCTTTGCTGCGCATTCGTGAGCGCTTGGTGGAGAATCGCACGGCTAACTGCAATCAACTGCGTGGTTTCCTTGCGGAATACGGCCTGATTATCGCAAAGACTCGCCGCCAGTTGATGTTAGCCATTCCGCTCATTCTTGAAGATGCTGACAACGAGTTATCCACGGTTGCCAGAGGGTTTATTCAACGACGCTATGAGTTTCAGTTGTATTTAAATGAACAAATCGACCAGATTGCACAGGAAATATTAGCCCTTGCCCAAGCGATGCCGCTGTACTCCCTACTGCTAACCATCCCCGGTGTCGGTCCTATCGTGGCATCAACCCTATTAGCCAGCATTAATGAAGTGAATGATTTTAAAAATGGCCGGCAATTAGCAGCATGGCTAGGGCTAACCCCTTCGCAATACAGCAGTGGCACGACCAATCGACTCGGCAAGATAACCAAGCGCGGAAATCAAACGCTCCGGCGGTTACTTATCCATGGCGCAAGAACCGTGGTTAACTGGTGTGATAAGAAAGACGACTCACTAAGCCTGTGGCTACAACGACTTAAACAACGCCAACACGTTTGCAAAGTGACGGTTGCCTTGGCGAATAAGATGGCGCGGATGGTATTTGTGGTGATGAGCCGCGGGCAAGCATTTGATATGGATAAGGCATGTAAAGTGGCTGCGTAATACAGCGTTTTTTGCGTAAATAGACTCAAAATGTAAATAGATAAATGTCCATCAAAGCACAACAGCGGTAATGGTATTAATGAGTTAAACGGTTTGTCTTACCCAAAACCTGATCGGGACAGTGGCCTTCGAGGCCATATGGCTGCCAAGGAGGGTAAGACGTCAATTTGGATCTCATTAGGGCGCAACAGACGCCGG
>Ga0210050_1000552_pt1 | contig 46994 bp, 35 predicted proteins | sample CryGey132114_all_FD_185463 | JGI IMG/M metagenome (GOLD analysis project Ga0210050, IMG submission 185463) | Groundwater microbial communities from aquifer - Crystal Geyser CG22_combo_CG10-13_8/21/14_all (SPAdes) (version 2) | ecosystem: Environmental > Aquatic > Deep subsurface > Groundwater ... | reverse complement strand
CAGGCTACATTTTTCTCAAGAAAATTTAGGCGGCTGATTCATTTGATTTTCGAATGTAAGTCGGTAAGCTGATTATACATTCTTTTTTCTCCCTTTTTTATGAGCCAAGAGCCGCCGTTCATGCACGATAAACTGTTTAGGTTATCGATGCAGCATCACAGCATTGCGAAAGACTTCTTTCGAGGCCACTTACCGGAGTCGATTCAATCGCGCTGCGATTGGTCCACGCTTACACTGTGCAAAGAAACCTTTGTGAATAAAGACTACCATGCTCATGCAGCGGATGTGTTGTATTCAGTGAATATCGATGGACGTCAATCGTATTTGTATTTGTTGAGCGAGCACCAGTCCAAGCCCGATCGTTTAATGCCCTTGCGATTATGGGAGTATCTGTGCCAAATCTGGCAACTCTCGGCCAAAGATAAACAACAGAAGAAGCTGCCCTTGATTTATCCTCTGGTGTTCTATCATGGCAAACGCTCCCCATACCCGTACTCCATGGATTTTTTAAGCCTATTTGAAGACCCAAGCTTGGCCAAGTCTATTTTGTATAACCCCTTTTCGTTGGTCGATGTCACTCAGCTTTCGGATGATGCCTTGTTAAAACAGGGGGCAAGTGCGGCTTTCCAGGTGATTCAAAAACATATTTTTGAGCGTGATATTTACAACGCGATAGAGCGTTTGTCTCAGACCAAGGTCTTTGCGATTTTGGAGACGCTAGGTGGTGGCGATTATTTATTGGAGTTGGTAGAATACGTTCTAATTAAAGGCCATGCCGACGATAAAGAGAAAGTGTTTAACACCATCGTCGCAAGTTTACAGGACGAGGAGAATCTCATGGGTAGAATGACAATGGCACAAGAGTGGCGTTATGAAGGTCGATTGGAAGGTCGGCAAGAAGGCTTGCATGAGGGGCTGGAAAAAGGCCGGCAGGTCGCCAGCAACGATGCGGCATTCAACTTATTTGCTATGGGCATGGACGATGCGTTTATCGCTAAAGCGCTGAATTTGACTCTTTCTGATGTTGCAAAGCTTCGAGCGGTGTTTCAAGCTAATTAAGCCACGTTCCTGGAGTTGTCACGGGGCTTGCTCACACCGACTTGCCCGACCATTCGCATAAATCATTAATGATACAGCTTTCGCATTTGGGCTTTTTCGCGGTGCAGGTGTAGCGCCCATGTAAAATCAACCAATGATGCGCATCTTGCTTAAAGGCTTTGGGTATCACGCGGTTTAATCGATCTTCCACTTCGCGCACTGTTTTGCCGGGTGCGATCTTGGTGCGATTACTCACGCGAAAAATATGGGTGTCCACCGCAATCACGGGTTGGCCAAAAGCGGTGTTGAGCACTACGTTAGCTGTTTTGCGCCCAACGCCGGGCAGCGCTTCTAGGGCTTCGCGCGTGTGTGGCACTTGGCTGTGATGTAGCTCGATGAGCTGCTTACACAGCTTAATCACATTCTCGGCTTTGGTGTTGTACAGGCCGATGTTTTGGATATAGCGTTTGAGTTTCGCCACACCCAGTTTGGCGATCGCCTCCGGTGTGTTGGCCATCGGGAAAAGCTTGGCGGTGGCTTTGTTTACGCTCACATCCGTGGCCTGCGCCGATAACACCACGGCGATGAGTAGCTCAAAATGAGAATGGTAGACAAGCTCGGTCGTAGGCGCGGGATTGGCGGCTTGTAAGCGGGTAAATAGGGCTATGCGTTTGGTTTTATTCATGGCGTAAGCGTAGTGATTTGTACAAGTTTTAGCAAGTTTTTGAAAAAAACCGGGCAGTTTGGCAGCAGATAAGGCCGTTGTCTAGAAAAAAAATAAAAAAATCTTGCTGTCTTGGCGCTTTTTTTGGCGCCGACAGAGAAATTAAATAAGCTTATTTTTCAAATAATTAGAGTTTTTTTCAATTGCCGATAGCGAAAAAACGCGTTGTTTTTGCCCAGTACAGCTGTATTCTGGCGTGGCCTTGTTAAGCTTACGTTAAGATTTGCTGCCTAGAGTTAAACACAAGAAACACAAAAAATGGTGGGTTATGGGAAGAAGAGGGCAACCTTCGGCCGAAACGGCCAGGCGTGATTTGGATGATTTTGATTCTCTCATTGCGCTCAATCAACATCTCGGCTCTCAAGTGGTTTCTCGCTATTACGATGAAGGGCTTTCTTCTGAGATGCAGCTTCCTGCTGTTCGGATAAACATCTTGCGGCCGGCTTTTCGTCTTTACGCTGGCCTATATCGATCTCGCCAAACGCCTGAGCAGGTTGTTCCGTCGCTTATTCCTGAAAGCGCGACAGCTGGTTTTCGCGTGCAGCAAGAAAGTTTTGTCAATGATTTTAACGGTGTTATCCAGGATGTTAAAATGGCTTTCTCGAAAGCCGAGCAAGGGATGTTTTTTTGGGCTATTACCCAGTTTGAGCGATGTGTGAATGACCTCGATTTCTCTCAGGCTGAGCTACCCGATGAAAAGGTGAAAATCAAAGAGCAAATAAAAGTCTCCCTGCAGATGCTCAAGGTTAGTCAACCTGAATCTTTTTTAATACAACAGTTTGAGAAGTTGAAGGAACCAAATGATGCGGCTTCCCTTGCAAAATATCAACTTGAATTTTCAAAACTTAAGTTTAAATTAGAGCATAAAACACTTCAGGTGGAATGTGGGACATTGTTTGATGAGGCCCATAGCCAGGCTAAAAAAATTATTTGCGATTCCAGTCTCACTGCCGCTCAAAAACTAGAGGAACTAAGGGAAGTTAGGAAAAACTTGTTTTTGCGTTTATCAACCAAGTGTAGTGAGTTGATAATTCATGGTGAAACGCTTCTTTGCGACCAACGTTTAATGCTGCCAGAGAAAAAATTTATACGTTCGGTTCGCGGATATTTTTTGCAACGGCATAAAACGGTACCGCCGGAAAAGGTGTTGGCTGAGGCGTTTGCGCAGCATTGTAAAACTGCCCTTGAGCCAGGCAGGTTTTCAGAGAATCTGGGTGAAGAAAAGTTAACGGCGCTAGGTGAAAAACTGGGAAGAGAGGCGTCGGCCTCTTTAGAAGCTGAGCAGCCTGCAGAACGGCCTGCTCCCGCTCGCCGCCCAACGCTTTTAGAAAGCGATGTTTTTGCGGTGGTGCTCTATGAAACATCTAATTTTAGGGAAAGGCTTGCTGAAGCTGAAGCTAAGCGAGAGCAATCGCACGCGCCAGGGATAGGCGAAGCCGATGATGGTGCGCAGCCCGCGGCGGTAGCTGTCGCATCAGTCGAGCGTGTTTCGGGGGCGGGGACAGCCGAAATACATCCTGGGACTAGCGATTCGCTTGGCACGGATGAGTATTCATTAATATGGGATGATCTTGAAAAAAAGCTTGAGCCTATTTTTGGAGCTTTGGCGGTTAGCCCTCTTTGGAAAGAGCTTTCATCTGTTAGACTGCCAACAGACTATGAAGAATGTGCCGGCTTGTGTAAATTTCTCGCTTACAACGTGATTGAGAGGCCTCCTCTTGAGTCTGCTGGTCTTGAACTTACTGACCATGAAAACATCTACAGGGTTATTATTGCCCTTTTGCCGAACAAACGAAACCTTGTTGACTTTCAGACAAGCCTCCGTGAGCTGTTTTCAATAGAAAATGGGCGCAAGCGTTATCAAGCTGCCCAAAATTGGCTTGATAGTCATCCTCGTTTTTGTGTCAACGGCACGAACGAAGTTAAATCAGCCGGCGTGGCTTTCTTAGCAGCTAGTTTGTGTGAAAGCCCTGAAGCTGTTTTGAAGTATTTAGAGACTAACCCTGGGAGGTTACTTGAAGTTTCTTCTTGGAGCCCTGATATACTGGCTAATCTTAATAAGCTTGAGTCACAAGTGCCGGCTGAGGTTTTTGTTGATGCGCACGCGCCAGGAACGGCTGAAACACATCCTGAGACTCTTCTCCCTCGGGTGGCTCATCCGATCCCTAAGCGGCCTCAAGTATTTGTTGATGATGATGGCCATCCTATTGTGGGCAGCACTGAGGCTTTGCTTTTTAGCGATAGAGGTTTAAGCCCAGCTTTTGATGATCAATCAGATCTCAGCGCACGCTCGCTTTCTTCGGCTTCTGTTGGTTCAATTCCTCCTAATCCACTGCTTTCGCCCGCGCCGCTCACTTCGGAAGATGCTTCTTACAATTTTGCCAGCCTGATTAAGGCGCTGCAATCTATTGAATCATTTGGCCAGTTAAATCTAAACCCGCAGGCGGGCAGTTTTACTCGTGAGTTGTGTTATGGGCGCGTAAAGCTCCATGTTTTTGGAGATAGTCACCATCAAGCTCAAGCACGTGAGCTGTGTGATCGTTTGATTGATCAACCGAGTTCTCGAAAACTTCGCCAGAAGCTTGCATTGCACCTCTTTGGTTGTGGTATCACAACAAACAATCTGCAGACTTGCTTTAATGATTTGAATGATGATATTCGTTTAGCGGCTAAGCCCTTATCTCGCACGTTGAGCGCATTGGAAGCCTCAAATGCAAAAGTTTTGGCGCGTGTTAAAAAGCAACAATCAGCTATTCAAAAACGTAATGAACGTGTGTTCGCTACCTTAGCTTTTGAAGGTGAAATTGGGCAAGCGTACCGCGATCAATTTACACATCTGCATGACCAAGCTTATCTTGATGAGCGTATTACTGCCGTGAGGGCGGCGACAAACTTATCGCCTCATGCGGTTGGGCGTGATGTCTCAAAAACACTGAGTGTTGCTAACAAGCAGCTTAGAGCAGGGCTTGCCAGCTTGAAAAGAGCTCAAAGGCATCGTTTATCTGCTTTGAAGAAAGTGTTGCAATCAGGCGCGTCTTGGGACACGTTTACTAGCGATGATCGTAATCTTGATGTCAAGGTGAACAGCTTTAATAATGATGGAGACCCTATCGGTTTAACACGCACGGCGTCACCGTTGGTCGCAAAGCTTCAAGTGCTTCAGAATGCTTTGGTTTTGCTAAGCGCTGAAAAACTTAAAGCCACTTTAACGCCCGAGAGTCAATTGGAGTATGCTCAAGAACCACTGAGGCCAACCCTTCCCTGTGGGCTACTCACCAAAGCCGATTTGTTTGCTTTGTTTGGTGCTCAGAAAGATTCTAAACGCTCGCCGCTTTATGGCTTCTACCATTCATTCAGGCGACTTTTGGCATCCAAAAAAGCCTTGTCTGATGAACAAAAAGCCTTGATGGCTGCTTTTTTAACGGTTGATGAAACTACATTGGACCCTGTGCTTAAGCAGGAAGTTGGCGATGTTAAGAATTTGTTTTTGGGCAAAGTGCTCGTTATAAGACAAAATAATGAAGCTAAGCTTGAGGTCGTCGCTGGCTCGCCGGAAAAGTCAGGAGCCACAGGCGAGCTAGCTGCTCATGGAGGAGGAAACTTTCCTACGCCAGCTTCTGATCGAGCTCATGCTGGCGCGGCTGCGAGGAGCGGGGCAGCAACACCAGCGAAACGAAGCTTAAACCTTACGGGGCAACCGGCTGCGCCAGCTAACAAAACTAAACTTGAATGCCTATCTGAAGACTACAACGATATTCAAAACCAGGTTAAATCTATTCAAGCGTTGGGTAAGCAGCTTTCTCAGAATTATGTAGCGGCTGATCAGCTGTATTTAGAAGAGGGCTATACTGACGCTGTGAGGGCTTTGGATAACAGTCTTGTGGTTGCTCATAGTCAATTCGATGCAGTGCTTTCTGCTGCGCGTTCAAATTTGGATCAATTTAAGCAGCGTTGCACTGACTATGGGGGTAAAAAAGAACAGCTTCAAACAATCGAAGTTTATTTGAAAACCCTCCCTGTTGAACAAGCAGAGTTGGCGCAAGCAGGCGTGACGGTGAGATCCCGAGACGAGTGTATTGAGCGCAGCTCTTTGGCTTTGAAAGCTCTTGAATCTACAGGCCGCACATCCGATCGCATGGAGGTGTTCCGTACCTATGTTACTCAAGATCAATCGAGATTGGCACCCACAGCTCAAGAGCTGCCTACTTTGACAGATGAGCAGCGTGCAGAGTTTTGGCTACAACAAATTGAGGCGTACTTCTTGTTCAGCAGAGTGCCTGAGGGTGAGGCTGTGGCGCCTGAGGTTCAGTGGCTGTTGGCGCACTTCATTAAATCTGATCCTCGGTGCTGTCAATACTTCGAGCAATACCATCCTTGTAAAGGAATTTCATCCCTTTGGAATTGGTATCAACCGCCGCACGCGCCAGGGATAGGCGAAGCCGATGGCGCGCAGCCCGTGGTAGCTGTCGCGTCAGTCGAGCGTGTTGCGGGGGCAGGGATGGCCGAAACATATCCTGAGACTGGCGACTCGCTTTCATCTAAGCCCGTGGCCGCCGATGAAAATTTCAGGGCCACCCTTGATCGAAATCCTGTTATCTTTGCGGCCTGGTTGTCGATGGATGAAAAAGATGTCAAATGGCATGAGCGTTTACTTGCGTTGAAAAAAACTGACGTTAACTTGTTTAATAAAGTTGTCGCTCATTTTCGACAGCTAGACAGTAACGCCGCTGACACTCTCGATTCATTTGAAACTTTTGAGTTGGCTGGTAACATGCTTTCCGCAAAGAATCCTCGCGATATGGCCGACCTTTTTGAGTTATCTCACTTTCGAGCGATGAGAAATAGGAATATTGGCCTTACGAATAAGTTGATGTCAGCTTTTTCACATTTTCAATATGACACTAAAAAACCAGTCCACAGTAACTTGGTGACGTTGATTGCTTTGACGGGTGCGTTTGGCAATAGGGTTCCTGAAGAGTTTCCTGAAAAAAGTGTTGCTCGGGCGATTCTTGTAAAACTTGATGATATTAAAAGTACGCGCGCGGGCACAGACATTGTTTCAATAGCAATGGATTTTTTTACTAAACGCAATGGCGCTGATCTTGCAATTTATTCTCGTGCTTTGGATGGCTTTATTTATTACGGCTTGGGCCGAAACGGTGCTACTCGTGTAAAAGGTGATGCTTTGGACCGTTTTTGTAGTCAGTATGTTAGACTTCCGATGGCTCCCATACATATCAGTGCGCAGGCTGAGTTGTTTAGAAATAACCCGGAACTTTGGGGTGAGTTTGATGGTCACCACTTGGGTCAGGCAGCCCTTAGGGCGAAGTCTAAAAATCCACAGATCTGTGCGGCTTTACGCAACGCCACTGTTCGAGAAGACGTTGATGCAGCCGCGAATAATTTTTCTTTTGAGCTGGCACAGCTTGCAATATTTGGGCTAAGTTCAGAGTGGGCGCAGGCTCATCAGCGTGTGTCTGAGGTTGGACGCTTTCAGGGGTTTGATGCAGTTGCTCGACGAGAAAGCACTGTGCAAGCTTATTTTGATCGTATGGCAGAAGCAATTCGCCCTGTTCTTCTGGAAAGACTCCAGACTGATTTGCATCGCTTGTTGCAAAATAATTCTTCTGCTCTAGATCTTGCTATGAAATACGGGATTTCTCCAGAATTTTTTGGCTGCCCGAACTGGAAATCTCGCTCTCTGAAGGTCGAGGTTTTTAGTAAGTATCTTGCCTATCTTCAGGAAGTAATTTCGACCCAGCCTCTTCAAGAGCTCAGGCCGAGATTGATCAGCTTTGAAGTATTCCTTCAGAAGGATTCTGAGGAATTAAACCTTCCTATTGATCAATGGCGCAAAGAAGAGCGTCTCATGAAGATTTACAGGATGTGCCCTCGGACTGAAGATTTGGATACAGATCTTCAGTCCGTCGATACGCTTGATGAAGGTAGTTGCAATCAATTTCTTGAGAAGGTTAGCGTGAGTTTGGAACAATTCGTTCAAAATCTCGAGAAGAGCCAACGGGGCTCAAATGCAGTGCTTGAGTTGATGCGTAAATGGGTTACTGTGGATAACACTTTGTATCCTAGAGAACGTATTGCTAGTCGAGCTACTTGCTTGGCTATTTATGAAAATGTGGTTAAACCATGGCGAGTTTTTTTAGATCAGGCTATCAACAATGGTTTGCTTAACGCTGACTTGCCTTCTAAGAGTATGGAGGTTTCCATGATTAAGCTGCGTGAGCAGCCTTCAGTCTCGCGGTCACCTTCCAATGTTGCTGCTTCTCCGGGCGCTCATCAGAGACCAACATCGCCGAGTTCCACTTCGCCCTTTGCTGCGGGCTCGGGTGCTTCATCGCCGCGCTCACCGCAGTCAGCTTCGCCAAGCTCATCACCACCACCACGCCGCTAAGCCCCGCCTCGAACTTTTTGCTCCCCCGGGGTAAACACTGCTACACTGTCCCTCTAGCCACAAGCAAGAGGGACAGCGCATGGGCATTCAAACCATTAATCCAGCCACGGGCGAGCTTATCCACGACTATCCGGAAATGTCCGGTGCCGAGGTGGCGAGCATTATTGATACCACGCATGCGGTGTATGAAGCCTGGCGTCGCACGGGTTTTGATGAGCGGGCGCAGAAGATGCGAAAGCTGGCTGATCTGTGCCGTGCGAAAAAGCGCGAGATGGCCGAGCTTATGGCCAATGAAATGGGCAAGCCCATTACGCAGGGTATGGCCGAGGCGGAAAAATGCGCCTGGGCGTGTGAGTATTATGCCGAGAATGCGCAGGCGCATTTAGCCGATCGCTTGATTAAAACGGAAAAACTGAAAAGCAAAGTGTCTTATCGTCCGCGTGGTATTGTGTTTGCGATCATGCCGTGGAATTTCCCATTTTGGCAGGTGTTTCGCTTTTTGTGCCCGTGTTTAATGGCGGGTAATGCGGGCCTTTTATCCCATGCGCCGATTTCCACAGGCACGTCGCTGATGATTGAAGCCATGGTCGAAGAGGCGGGCTTTCCGAAAAACCTATTCAGAAGTTTGATTGTGAATAACGACGTGGCCGCCGAAGTGATTGGCAATACCAACGTCACGGCCGTGACGCTCACCGGCAGTGAGCGCGCGGGTAAAGCGGTGGCCAGCGAAGCCGGCCAGCATTTGAAAAAAGTGGTGTTGGAGCTTGGCGGTAGTGATCCCTATGTGATTTTACACGATGCTGATTTGGAAAAAGCGGCCACAGCCTGTGTGCGATCACGCTTATCAAACACCGGGCAAGTGTGTATTGCGGCCAAGCGTTTGATTGTGGTCGAGTCCGTGTTGGAAAAGTTTGAGCGTTTGGTGATTGAAAAAGCCAAAGCGTATCAAATGGGTGATCCGCTCGATGAAAAAACCAATTTCGGTCCGATGGCGCGCGCGGATTTGCGTGAGCAATTGCACAAACAAGTACAAACGGCGATTAAAGAAGGTGCCCAGTTGGTGATGGGCGGTGAAATGCCAGAAGGTGTCGGTTTTTATTATCCGGTCACGGTGCTTTGCAATGTCACGCCGGATATGACGCCGTTTAAAGAAGAACTCTTCGGCCCGGTGATTGCCATTATCCCTGCAAAAGATGAAGACGAAGCGCTGCGCATGGCCAATGAAACACCCTACGGTTTGGCTGGCGCGGTGTTTACGCAAGATTTAGAGCGCGGTGAACACATTGCCACGAACGTGATCGAGTCCGGTTGTGTGGCGGTGAATAATTTTGTGGGTTCCGATCCGCGCTTGCCGTTTGGTGGTATTAAGTTATCCGGTTTTGGGCGGGAGTTATCCGAAGAAGGCATTCGCGAGTTTGTAAACGTAAAAACCGTGTGTGTGGAGTAGCTTCGCTCAACCCGGGCTACACTTTGTCGCCAATGTCATTGCGAGCGAACGGCAGTGAGCGCGGCAATCTCGTTCATTAGCTTGGAGATTGCTTCGTCGCTTCGCTCCTCGCAAAGACGGTGGCTACGCAATAACGCTATCAGAGATAAATCAATGTAGGAGAACAGGATGAAAGCCTCAGATCTATTGTTAAGGTGTTTAGAAGCCGAAGGCGTGGAGGCTATTTATGGCGTGCCGGGTGAAGAAAATGCCGATATCATGATTTCTTTGCTGAATTCGCCGATCAAATTTATCACCTGCCGTCACGAGCAAACCGCCTCGTTTATGGCGGATATGCACGGTCGTTTAACCGGCAAACCCGGCGTGTGTTTGGCCACGCTCGGCCCCGGTGCGACGAATCTCATTACCGGGGTGGCCAATGCAAACATGGATCGCGTGCCGCTAATTGCCTTAATCGGCCAAGCTGAAACCACGCGGTTACACAAAGAATCGCATCAGAATATGGACTCGGTGGCGATGTATCGAGAGGTGACCAAGTGGTCTACCACCATTCGTGAAGCGGATGTCATTCCGGAAGTGGTGCGCAAAGCCTTTAAGGTGGCCACCGAAGAAAAACCGGGTGCGGTCTTAATCGAGCTGCCAGAAGATGTGGCCAAAGAAGACACGGATAAGCAAGTGATTATCCCGCGTGAAAAAACCGTGCGCGGCGTGGAAACCTTTAAAGCGAAAAAAGCGCTGGAGCTGATTGAAAAGGCGAAAAAGCCTTTATTGCTGGTGGGTTTTGGTTGTGTACGCGAAGAGTGCGACAAAGAATTATTGCAGTTTATTGAAGAAACCGGCATTTACGCAGCGGATACTTTTATGGGTAAGGGTGCGGTGCCGGCCAGCCATGCGCAATCCTTGCACTGCGTGGGCTTGGGCATGAAGGACATCGCGGTAGAAGCCTTTGATGAAGCTGACCTGATTATTTGCGCGGGTTATGATTTAGTGGAGTGGGCGCCATCGCGCTGGAACCCGAACAATGATAAAACCATTATTCATATTGATACCGTGCCGGCTGAAGTGGATGAAGCCTATGTGCCGGAGTTGGAGCTGATTGGCGATGTCAAAGAAATTTTCCGTTTGTTGAATCAGCATTTAGGTCGTGCACATAAAAAAGACCTTGGCGTGTTTGCCAAAATCAGAGCGCGTATTTTGGCGGATTTAGAAAGCCTCTACACGGATCAAAGTATACCGATGAAACCGCAGCGTATTCTGCACGATTTACGTGAGCTCATGACGGGTGATGATATTTTAATTTCCGATGTGGGTGCGCACAAAATGTGGGTGGCGCGTCAATATGAAACGTATCGTTCCAAAACCTGCTTTATTTATAATGGTTTTTGCTCCATGGGCGGCTCCATGCCAGGTGCTTTGCTGGCCAAACAATTGCGCTCAAAACAAAACGTGGTGGCCTTGTGTGGTGATGGCGGTTTTATGATGAGTATCCAAGCCTTGGCCACAGCGGTGCGTTTTAAAGTGCCGATGGTTGTGCTTGTGTGGGAAGATCATCACTACGGTTTGATTCAGTGGAAGCAAGAAGCGGCGTATCATCAAGAATCGCACGTAGCGCTTGATAACCCTGATTTAAAAGCCTTGTCAGAAAGTTTTGGTGCGCACGCAGAGCGCGTGGAAAAACCCGAAGACTTAAAACAGGTTTTGCAGGAAGCGTTTGCCCGCCACGATAAACCCAGTGTGATTGTGGTGCCGGTGGATTATTCTGAGAATATGAAGCTGACTGAGCGCTTGGGTGAAATTGTGAGTTCGGGTTGATGGTTCAGTTGCTATGACCGCCTGCCTTTGGGCGTTTGCATGGCATTATTTCAAGGACGCCGTAAACCCATCCCTGGGGGCTCTGGGTTCGGCATCCTGCCTCACACAGCCTTAAAATAATGCCATGCAAACACTGTCGGCAGGCTGTTGATCCGTTCTTAATTTAAATATCGTACTGCATCCAAATCGGTAACACCGAACGCAAATACACTAAAAATTTCCAAATACCCACGCTCATTTCTTCTTTACCCAAAGGGTCGGTGACCTTTTGCGGATACGCAATGCCAAGGCCGAACAAACCTGGCGCAATGATGCCGTTGCTTGCGTCATATTCTGCCGTGTTTACACCTTCAGCCGGAAGGTGGCGTGATTCAAAGCCCACGGCTTCAACCGCTTTGGTGCAGCGTGGCAGATGGTTGTCGAGGTTGTCTTGCGTGGCGTGATAGCGCTCGATGTTTGGCAAGCAGTGTTGAGAAATATTCTGTCGTGTCCAGCGTGCCGTTTCGCCTTTCAAGCCGGTGTTATCATATAAAATCCAGTGATCCATGTAGATTGCGTAGCGAATGGGCGAGCGATAGAAGTTAATCACTTTTTTTACGCCCGCCTCAATTAAACTTCGCACAATGATCATGGCAGAATGCGATGAGCCAAATACAGCCACGGTATCCTCTGCGCTGACCGCTTGGTTTAGTTGGCTCGGTTTAAGCGCGGTTTCGATATCAATGGTGTCGATGTCTTGATTTAAGGTTTTGGGCACAGCGCCAGTGGCGAGTATGACTTTGCGGCTATGCAGTGTTTCGCCATCAGTATCTAATGCCCATGTGCCGTTGGCTGATTTGAGCGAGCGCACTTTGCCGCGTTGTGTTTTCACGCGCTTGACGAGTTGATCGCTGACCCATTGCAAAGGGTCGACCATGTGTTGCAGTTCGCAAATATCCTCGGGATCTAAGTGATTAAGCGTGAAATCAATCGGGCAGCTGTCATAGCCAAATGAGCGGTTTTCAAGTAAAAAATCGCTAAAGAGCTTCACTTTAGTGTTGCTGCTCACTTCACCCCAATATTTGCCTAAATCACCCACTTGAAATTCAGGGTCGATCCAGAGGAGGCTTTTAGGGGCCGCGCCCTGATCAAGCAGCTGACCAATGGCCGCTAACCCTGCAGGCCCTGCACCCACAATCGCCCAATCGTAAATTTTTGTCATAGTCTGTGCCTGTCTCATTTTTGAATGGCGGTAGTATACGCCTTTGCTTGAGCTTCGACCAATGATAAAAGTCAAAGGCTGGGCGGTTGATTTCATGGTGAGTGTGGCAGATGAGTTTTGGAGCGCGAGGAAAAAGTTTTGCCTCGTGCATGCTTAACGACTGAAATTCTGTCTTTTAAAACCCCTGCTATGACATCACAGCAGGGGGCTTTTGTTATTTCGGCGTCACATTAACGTCGTTGATCTGGTATGGGCCATTCGGTTTCAATGTGCAATTGAAATGAGGGTCATCATTTTCTGTAATGCTGACAGTACCAACTTTGACATGGATGATACATCCTGTGCCGAGTGTTAAGTTAAATTCGCCGTATTGTCCTAAGTAGCCTGTAACGTACCAGTTTGCTGAGCTGGGTGTGCTCGGTGTACCGGCTGGAAGGCTTGATGGATTATTCTGGATGCCAGTGCCATTGAGCTTGGTCAGTTTGGCAGGAATAGTTAACGGGCTTTCATTAAAAACGCGCACGCTAGCATTGCTTTGTGGAAATGGCCCCCAGGCAAATGCCGCCGTACTGGCTAATAATAAATTGCTTGTTAATAATATTTTTGTGAATAAAGCGGTTTTCATTGTTTAATACCTTTAATCAATTAATTGTTTGTTAGCCCGTTACGGTAGCAGCAGGCAAAAAATGAAAGTGTGGAAAAATAAGAAATGTCGGCCTTACAGGCCGTAATAAAAGTCATAAGCAGCGCTGACGACGATGCGAAGATCGGCGAAGTTTGAATTGTTTGTCGTCAGTGAATTGTTCATGTCGGCCATTATATCGATTTGTATCTTATTTTTCAAGTAATTTGCTCTTATTGTGAGCAAATCTTAAGTTGAGGGGTATCTTGATTTTCTTGTGCATGATGATACTTATTTTTCCAAGGCTTAAGTCTGTGATTTACGCCTGACAAGCTAGGGTGCTTGAGGTACACAGCCAGACCTGATGATTGGCTTTGTGAGAATGACTACTTCGACTTCGCAGCGTTCAAATAATCCAACGGCGATTTTTTCTTGGCGCTTAAATGTTTCTCGCGTTTTTTGCGCTGGTGTTGTTCCAAGCGCTTTGTGTGTGCTGCATAACGCTTGCGGTATTTTTCAGATTCCTCAGGGGTGATTTCACCTTCGCCTACGGTGACGATCTCGATGCAATCCATCGGACAAGGCGGCAAGCACAGTCCGCAGCCGTTGCATTCGGCTTGAAGCACCGTGTGCATAAGTTTATGCGCGCCAACAATCGCATCCACCGGGCAGGCGGGTAAACACTTCGTGCAGCCGATGCATAGGTCTTCATTGATCACTGCTACTTGCCGTGGCTTTTGTTTTTCGCTCATCGTGAGGATCATGTTATCGTTGAGCGTTTGGTCAGTGAGTGCGGCGAGTTTTTCTAAGCCTTTGACACCACCTGGCGGGCATTTATCAATAGCTTCGTTGTCATTAACGATAGCTTCGGCATAGGGTTTGCAGCCGGCGTAATCGCAATCGCCACATTGGGTTTGCGGTAAAATCGCGTCCACGGCTTCTACGGTTAAAGTGAAAATTTTATTCATGCCTGACCTTCGGCCAAAATCGCCGAGAGTGTTTCAGGATCCACGCGGCTGATCATCGGTTTGAAATCGTTGATCGCATGATCGAGCAAACGCACTTGGGTCTCTTGCCATGTAAACGGCACCACGTTTAAAAACGTAACGGTTTTCTCGCTGAGAGTCGGTAGCACCGGTGTCAGGTAAATCATTAAAATGCGAAAGGCATTGATAGCGGTGGTACAGATCGCGTGCACGCGCGCAAGCTGGCTTTCATCTTTGGCCAGTGCCCAAGGTTCCACGTCACTGATGTAGCTATTTACTTCGTCGGCTAATTGCATAATGACACGCATGGCCTCACCGTATTGGCGGCTTTCGTACAGCTCAGCAATGTGGTCGGCTTGATCTTGCAGTTGCTGGATTAAGGCTTCGTTATCCAATGTGGCGGCTAAACGATTATCAAATTTTTTGCGAATAAAGCCAGCAGTACGGCTGGCAATGTTCACCAGTTTGTTGACCAAGTCAGCATTCACGCGCAGGCTAAAATCCTCGAGGTTTAAATCGATGTCTTCAATGTGCGCGTTAAGCTTGGCGGCAAAGTAGTAGCGCAAATAATCGGGCGCTAAATGCTTGAGATAAGCGCGTGCGGTGATAAAGGTGCCGCGCGATTTTGACATCTTTTGCCCATTGACCGTCACAAAACCGTGCACAAACACGCCATTGGGGCGTTTGTAATGCGAGCCGAGCAACATGGCCGGCCAAAACAAAGTGTGAAAATACATCACATCTTTGCCGATGAAATGATAAAGCTCGGTGTTGCTGCCTTGCTGCCAAAAACTGTCGAAGTCGATATCCGGACGCTGCGCACAAAAATGTTTGAAGCTTGCCATGTAGCCCACGGGCGCATCCATCCACACGTAAAAATATTTACCCGTGGTGCCAGGAATGGTGAAGCCAAAATAGGGCGCATCGCGGGTGATATCCCAAGCTTGCAAACCCGACTCAAACCATTCATTCATTTTTTTGATCACCGGCACTTGCAAGTGGCTGTCGCGCATCCAGGTTTGAATGGCGTTTGCAAAAGGAGCGAGCTCAAAGAAATAATGTGTCGACGTTTTTTGAATCGGCGTGGCGCCTGTGAGCACCGAGAGCGGGTTTTTTAAATCTGTAGGGTCGTAGGTCGCGCCGCACACTTCGCAGGCATCGCCGTACTGATCGTCTGCGCCACACTTGGGACAAGTACCTTTGACAAAGCGATCGGGCAGGAACATGTTTTTCTCTGGGTCAAACGCTTGCTCGATGGTTTTTTCAGTGATGTGGCCAGCCGCTTTGATTTTTTCAAAGATATCGCAAGCCAGTTCACGGTTTTCTTCAGAATGTGTGGTGTAGAAATTATCAAAGACGATATCAAAATCACGAAAGTCGGCCATATGCTGTTCGCGAATTTGCTCGACCATTACCGCGGGGTCTAGGTTTTCTTTTTGCGCGCGCAGCATAATCGGTGTGCCATGGGCATCGCTGCCGCAGATGTAATACGCCTGGTGGCCTTTTAAGCGCTGAAAACGCGCCCAGATATCAGCCTGGGTGTATTCCAAAATATGGCCCAAGTGCAAAGGCCCGTTAGCATAAGGCAGTGAGGCGGTGATCAGGATGTGTCGGCTCATAGGGGCTTCATATCAATTAAAGAGGCGCAGTTTAGCATGAAGCCTGACATCTCAAAACCCTTGCTATTCAATCCTCGCCCCTCGCAATGCCGTTTTGTTCAGGTATACTGCCAAGCGAATGACAACAACAGTGGCGGCGAGCAAGCGTGGGCACATTATCCGATTTTTTTGATCCTTATCTTCAACAAACCTGGGGCAATTGCCAGGGTGTGGTGCTTTCAGAGGCGAGTGTCACGCTGCCTTACCCCTGTGAGCAGGTCAAAGCGCCGTTGAAGAAGGCCTTGGCCGAGCATTTGGGTACGCCTGCAGAGATTAGCTTGAAAAGCGAGATACTGGCGCATAAAACTCAAGCTGGCGTGCAGCCGATCAGCAATATCAAGAACATTATTGCCGTGGCTTCGGGCAAAGGCGGGGTGGGTAAATCGACAACGGCTTTGAATGTAGCGCTCGCACTCAAAGCGCATGGCGCCAAGGTCGGCTTGTTGGATGCCGATATTCACGGGCCGAATCAACCTGGGATGCTCGCGCACACCGGTGAAAAGCCTGAGATTATCGATAAGCAGTTTCAACCCATTGAGCATTTTGGTTTGGCCACGATGTCCATTGGCTATTTAATTGATGCCGAACAGCCGACGATTTGGCGCGGACCGATGGTGAGCACTGCACTGTCGCAAATGCTCACGGATACCGCTTGGCCAGCGTTAGATTATTTGATTGTGGACATGCCACCCGGCACGGGTGATGTGCAGCTAACATTGTCGCAAAAAATTCCCGTCAGTGGCGCAGTGATTGTGACCACGCCGCAAAACGTGGCGCTGCAAGATGCGCAAAAAGGCTTGGCGATGTTTAAGAAAGTGGGTATTCCGGTTTTGGGTGCCGTGGAAAACATGGCGTATTATCATTGCCCGGCCTGCGGACACGACGATGCGATTTTCGGTCAGGGCGGTGGTGAGCGTTTAGCGGAGCAATTTTCTTTGCCATTGTTAGGGCGTATTCCTCTAAATAGCACGATTCGCCAGGGTGCGGATGAGGGTAAGCCTGCCGTCTTATTCGCAGACACAGCGATTCAAACAGCCTACTTAGACACAGCGCTTCAATTGGCGGTGAAATTATCGTTGCAAGCCCGCGCCTATGCTGATAAGTTGTTGAAAATCAAGGTACATCATCAACAGGAGTGAGCGCATGGCAGGTATAAAATCTGATCGTTGGATTCGTGAAATGGCCGAAACGTACGAAATGATCGAGCCGTTTGCCGCCAATCAAGTGCGCAAAACAGACGGTGGCCACAAAATCGTTTCCTATGGCGTGTCAAGCTACGGTTACGATGTGCGCTGTGCTGATGAGTTTAAAATTTTCACGAACATTAACTCTTCCATCATCGACCCGAAAAATTTCTCTGAAGAGAATTTTGTCGATGTGAAATCCGATGTGTGCATTATCCCGCCGAACTCGTTCGCCTTGGCGCGCACGGTGGAATATTTTCGTATTCCGCGCAATGTGCTTACGATTTGCCTAGGCAAGTCAACGTATGCGCGTTGCGGTATTATTGTGAATGTCACCCCGTTAGAACCAGAGTGGGAAGGGCATGTGACGCTCGAGTTTTCCAATACCACCAATTTGCCAGCGAAAATTTACGCCAATGAGGGCGTGGCTCAAATGCTCTTTATCGAAGGTGATGAGTTGTGTGAGGTTTCCTACCGTGACCGTGGCGGCAAGTATCAAGGACAGACGGGCGTGACCCTGCCTAAAGCATAGCATCGGCTTTGATTCATAGGCATACGCTCAAGCACATTGATCGGGCAACACGAGTCAGGGTCCTGCCGGGTTGCTGCCGATAAAAACTCATTGTATTTTTCTGCGATAGCACGATAATGTGCCAGCCTAATTTTTTGGAGAATAATAATGAAAACTAAGCTATGGGTATTAATGATATTATTGGCTTTTTCGAGCTGTGCTTTTGCTTTAAATTTGGGTCAGCGTGGGCAGGTGACTGGCTATTTTGGTAACGAAGGTGCTGTCACATACCAGACAGGGTCTGCAGGCCAGGTTGCTTGTGTGGTTTGTCTTGGCGCAAGCTCTGAGCTTGCGGTGGGTGAGGTTGAAGGAAGTTGGTCTAGCAGTCCCGGCTATCACTTTTGGTTGTCAAATGATGACGACGACGATAGCCATGACGTTGTTGATTTTACAGACATTCCTCAATCTTCAAGCGTAACGTTTGCAGCCTCAACGAATTTTTATTACGTTTATTGTGTGGCGGGTACGACTACGCCAAATGTTACGCTTTGTGAAAACTAGCTCTCGTCTTGCGTATAATCGACTTGCTCACGCAGCTCTTTACCCGGTTTGAAGTGCACTGCGTACTTCGGTGGGGTAACGAGCTTTTCGCCCGTTTTCGGGTTGTGTGCTTGGCGCGGTGGGCGATAGTGCAGTGAAAAACTGCCGAAACCGCGAATTTCAATGCGGCCACCTTCTGCGAGGTGGTCGGCAAATTTATCCAAAATAGCGTTGATGCTCATGGCAACATCTTGCACGCTGAGCTGATCTTGGCTCAGGCTGATTTTTTCAATGATCCGTGACTTAATGGCTGTCATGGTGTCCTTCTCCACAAAACCTAGCGGGCATTATAGCTCATCATCGGAATGATGTGTTTGATTTTGAACGGTTTTTTCACTTTTTTCCTGTTTTGGGGCGTTATCGGTCTTTTTGCCGTGGCGATAACGCCAGAAAAAGAACAGCGCGACGATCACAATGAGCGGGATCAAGATGAAGGTGAGGTACTTCACAAGCAGTGTTTGGATCACAACGAGAAAGCCGAGCAAGATGCCGATGACCAAATACATGGAATCAAAATGCACTCCGGCTAAAAACATCGCGAGTGACAATAAGGTGAGCGCAAAAATACCGCCGACCAAAAAGCTGATGATGCCAGAGCTAATGACCAGCGAAACTAGGTAAATCGCGCCGAGTAAACCGATCCAGTGCAAAATTTCATGCCAGACGATGGTGAAAGAGAGTTCGTGGTGTCGTGAAACAATCCAAGACAGCACGATGCAGATCACGGCAAAAAGCGGGGTGACGTAGACCCAGTATTTCCAGGCCATTTCTTCCGGGGCGAAGTCTGTCATGAAGACGCCTAGAGCGGATAGCACGAGTAAGATCAACGCGACAACCAGGCGGGCTTTTAAATGTGTTTCGCGACCCTTAACAATGCCGGAGCTGTGAAGAAGGTCGATGGCTGAATTAAACATGATTTCGTTCCTTGCTTTGTCATGCTATGCTCCATTAAATCAAAAAATGACGACAATGGATAGAGGAAAGAGCGCAATGCGAAAAGCCTGGGCGCTATTAATTGGGATATGCTTGACCACGAGTGTCTTTGCGGCGAGCTTGACCAATCTTTACACGTATACCCTCCCTGTGGCTAATCGCACGGCCGATGCTCGTAACACAGCCTTGTCTCAAGCCTTTTCTAATATGTTAGTTCGTTTAAGCGGCAGTTCCGCCGTCACAAGTTTGCCAGCGGTGCAAACGGCCTTACAGTCTCCTGGTAATTATTTGCAAGAATACGCCTATGTGTCGGGCAGCAACGGCACCTCGGACGAAGTGCGTTTTGTGTTTTCACGTGATTCGGTCAATGCCTTATTGGCGAGTGCCGGTCAGAGCATTTGGGGGGCAACGCGCCCTGTCGTTTTAGTTTGGTTGGTGCTTAAAAATGACCAGGGCATGAAAATACTTAATAGCGGTGATTCTTCAAGCCCGGTCGGCCAGCTTGAACTCGACGCGCATGCCCGAGGGTTACCCTTGATGTTACCGATGCTGGATATCAATGATATGCAAGCCTTGAGTGCAAGCGAGCTTTGGCAATTACAAATGAGTGCGGTCATGAGCGCTTCGGCACGTTATGTGCCCGATGCGGTGTTGGTGGTGCGCGTCGATGAAACAGACCCTGCGGCACTCAGTAGCGTGTGGTTGTTGTCTTCTAACGGCCAGCAGCAGCGATTCCAAATCACGGCGGATAATATCTCGCTCTTAGTGCAAAAAGGGGTGGACGCAGTCAGTGATTCACTGGCAAGTAATTACTCGGTGAGCCTTGCGGGGACTAGTGCATCCAGCGCAACGCTGAGTGTGGATGGGGTTGAAACCTTGGATGCCTACGCTCGGGTGTTAAAATATTTAAACCAGCTTACGGCGGTTAAAACGGTAAGCCTTCAAAGCGCGCACAATGGGCAAATCGATTTTGAGGTGACAACACATGGCGATGTGACCGTGTTGGCGCGTGAGATAGCGCTCGGCTCGGTATTGTCTCGTGTGAAAAGCCCGTCGCCAGAGAACGCCAACGCTTTGGTGTATCAATTAAGGAGAATATGATGACAGATTCGCAACGATGGATGGTGTTTGTGGGTATTATTATTGCTGCGCTGCTGGTCTATGTTTTAAGTCCTGTGCTCATACCGTTTGTGATTTCGTTCTTACTCGCCTACTTTCTAGACCCGGTGGTCACGCGTCTTCAGCGCTTTCATGTGCCGCGTATTGTTTCAGCCTTTATTGTGTTTATTTTGGCCGTGATTGTGATCGTCGGTTTGTTATTGGTTTTAATTCCTTCCCTGGAAACACAGTTGGTGAGATTGATCACGAACTTGCCTCACATGATCGACTGGGTTTCGCAAAACGTATTGCCACGCATTTCAAGTTGGTTTGCCGCGGCGGGCGGTAGCTTTAGTGCTGAAAATGCGCGCGACTTACTTTTGCAGCATATTCAATCGGGCGGTGGTTTGGTTAAAGCGGTGTTTACCACGGTCGCGCATTCAGGCTATACCATCATGGAAGTGTTGTTGAATATTATTATGATTCCTGTCGTTACCATCTACTTGATGTACGATTGGGAAAAGGTGCGCACGCAAGGTAAGTTGTATATTCCTTTGTCGGCGGCTAGGCGTGAAACAATGTTAAGTTTGCTCAGTGAGTGCGGTGATCGCTTGGCGGGCTTTATTCGTGGCCAGTTATTGGTGATGATTGGCTTGGGGTTTGTCTATTCTTTAGGTTTATCCATTGTGGGTTTGGATGTCGCCTTATTGGTCGGCGTCATGTCGGGTATTTTGAGCGTGGTGCCTTATCTCGGGTTTATTACCGGTATTCTTGTGGCCTTAATCGCCGCCGCGGTCCAGTTTCATTCTTGGTATTACATTATTGGCGTGTTGATTGTTTACGCCATCGGTGAAGTCTGCGAAAGCCTGGTGTTCTCACCTTGGTTCGTGGGTGATCGTATCGGTCTACATCCTGTTGCGGTAATTTTTGCTGTGCTCGTTGGCGGGCGCTTGTTTGGCTTTGTCGGGGTTTTGCTCGCGCTGCCAGTTTCAGCGGTGTTGATGGTCTTTTTCCGTCATTTGTGCCGAAAATATTTTCCAAGCGGTGTGGAAGGTGAGCAGGTATGAGTGAGCAGCTCACTTTAGGTGTACAGCTTGAAGATAACGCGAGCTTTGAGAACTTTTACCCTGCAAAAAATACCCAGGTGCTTGCCAGCGTGCGCGAAATGGCGCGTGGGCGTGGCGAGCACTATTTACTGCTGTGGGGCAAGCAGGGCGCGGGTTGCTCGCATCTACTGCAGGCTGCTTGCCGAGAAACAGCATCGATTGGCTTGCCTGCGATGTATTTAGACATGGCCTGTTTGGCTGCGTGTGGTTCAGTCGATGCGTTTGACAATTTAGAAGCCTTGCACTTGGTTTGCTTGGATAATATTGATGCGCTGGCGGGTCAAGATGATTGGGAAGAAGCTTTGTTTCATTTTTTCAATCGTATGCGCGAGAGCGGGCATCGTTTAATTATGAGTTTGCATCAAGCGCCCAAAAATGTGTTATTTCGTTTGGCGGATTTGCGTTCTCGTTTGAGCTGGGGTGTGGTATACCAGCTTCATGCACTCGACGAAGAAGAAAAGAAAAAGGCCTTATACTTCAGAGCTGAACATCGCGGTTTCACCTTAAGCGAGCCGGTGGCCGATTATCTGTTGCGCCATTGTCAGCGCGATATGGCGACATTAGCCAATATTTTAGATCAGCTGGACCAAGCGTCTTTGAGTGCGCAGCGAAAACTCACCGTGCCTTTTGTGAAATCTGTCTTAGGTCTGTAAGGGCGTGTTGACAATGGGCGCGCGCGCCTTGAGCGTGTGAATGATTGCCTCAGGCCGCAGTATAACCGCCATCGATCGCATATAAAGCACCCGTAATAAAGCTTGCTTTATCTGATAAGAGAAAATGTATCAGTTCGGCGACTTCCTCAGGTTTGCCCACGCGACCTAAGGGCTGTTCACGTGCTTCGGCTTGCTCAATCTCATGCAAAGGAATGCCACTTTTTTGGCTGTGACGTGCGATGGCTTCACGATACAGGGGGGTATCAATGGTGCCTGGGCACACACAGTTCACGCGAATATTATTGGCTGCGTAATCCAGCGCGGTTGAGCGGGCCAAATTACCCAGCGCGGCTTTGCTCATCGCATACAGCGTTGAGTTGGGTTTGGCGATGAAGGTTTGATCTGAGCCGACCAGCACAATGGCGCCACGGTTTTGTTGTTTTATATAAGGTATCGAGAATTTAAGGCTTAGGAAAGCGCTCTTAAGGTTCACGTCCATCATGTTCTGGTAATCGTCAAGGCTTGAGTGCTCGATGTCGCAAGACAAATGTTTGCCAACGTTCGCGACGAGTTGGTCGATACGTCCTTCTTTGGTGTGAATTTTTTCCAGGGCAGATTGAATGTCATCGGCCTGTGTTAGGTCGCAGTGGATATAATAAGTATCCCTGTTTTCAGGCTCAACGATGTCGAGGTTGTAGACTATTTTGCCGTGGCGTTGTAGTAATTGGATGGTGGCTTGGCCGATCCCTTTTGAGCCGCCTGTCACAATAATCACTTCCATGCTGACTCCTAACTGGTTATTGGATGACTCAATACATCGATGGCTGTGTTGATGGCAACTGCCAAGCTTGCGGCGTGGCGTTGATCGTGCATGCTCTCATGATCGCCTGAAACTGTCACGATGTGTACTGATTTATGACAATATTGTGTCCAGTGATTGTCACTGGCATCGATGGCTTCAAAGAGCGGACCAATATCTTGCGCTTTGAAAAGATACAGTGGGCAGTGAACCTCACAAGGTTTGTAGTGTAGCATGAGTTCTATTCGCGCATCTTGGCGAGCTAACCAGCGAGCCGGATCTTTGATCGCGTAGTGTTTGAACTGTTCGGTGTATTTGTCGACCTGTGCTTTTACCGCGGCTTTTACGAGTTGCTTTTCTTCAAAACGTTTAGGGTAAAGTGCCCAGCCATCAAGTGATAGTATTGCCAGGATCTCATCGTGGTTTTGACGCATGAGTTCGCTGATCTCTGCGGCAATATTACTGCCTGATGAAGCGCCTCCGAGAATATACGGCCCCTTCGGTAAGCTAGTTTTAATTAAGTCGTAATAATGTTTGGCCATTTCCTGCAATGAGCTGAATTCACAGTCACGTTCAATGCTGGGGTCTTGTATGGCAAAGACTGGGTTGTTGATATCTTTGGCGGTATTTAAGTACCAGAAGATGGTGCCGCCCATCGGGTGAATGAGAATCAGCGGCGTGCCGTTATGCACAGCGTTAATATGCAGCAATTCATTGTCTTTCTGTATGGCATCCCCATCGATCAGTGCGGCCAGTTCTTCAATGGAGTTGTGTTTAATCAGATCAGCATAAGAAATTGATAATTGAAATTCGTTTTTGAGGCTATCTATCAAGTAGGCGGCTAAAATAGAATGCCCGCCAGCCTCAAAAAAGCGCGTATCATGATTAATGGTCGCATGGGGGAGAAGCTTTTGCCATAAAGCGATCAACGCTGTCTCGGTTGGGCTGCTGACTTTTAAGGTATGATCGTCGTTGGCTTTAGGCAGTGGTAGTGCTTTGATATCCACTTTGCCACTTTGTGTGAGTGGAATAGCCTCAATCTGAATAAGTCTGTGAGGAAGCATATAGAAAGGTAATTTATGCTTCACAGTTTCTTTCAACACGTCAAGTTGCAGTGTGTCTTGTGAGACTAAATAGACACAAAGGCAGGGACTATCTTCTATTGAAATGACGGCTGCATAAGCTTGTTGAATATATTCATCATCTAGAAAAGCCCTTGCGATGGCCTCCAGCTCGATGCGATAGCCAAATAATTTGACCTGGTAATCTTCCCTGCCAAGAAACTCTAAGTCACCGTCATCAAACCATCGTCCTAAGTCGCCGGTTTTATAAAGCTTGCCGATGCCGAAAGGATTTTTTAAGAAACGGCTATCATTAAGCTGGTTTTGATTGTGATAGCCTTGGCAGACATTCATCCCGCCAATGTAGATCTCCCCAATAAAACCTGGGGGCAGTCGTCGGTAATGCTTATCGAGCAAGTACACCTTTGCATTACCAAAAGTTTTTCCGACGCTGCGTGGTTTGTTTGCTTCATAAAGCCCTAGGGTAACAGCCACGCTGCCTTCGGCAGGCCCGTACGCGACATACAAACATTCTGTCGCAGTGCGCCAACGTTTCGCGGTGTTGAGTGGGCAAGTCTCACCGCCCATAATGATACGTTTAAGCTTAATGTTGGAATCTGGTGATGAGTAAGTGAGTAGAGCCGGTGTGCACGCAATTTGTGTGATGTCGTAATCACGCAGCTTTTGGTTCAGCATTTGGCCGGGTAAGATCTTTTCACTGAATAAAACAAGACTAGCCCCGGATAAAATGGCGCCAAATACTTCCCAGTGGAAAGCGTCAAAGGTCACGTTTGACACGCTCAGTACGCGATCACTCGCATCCAGACAGAGTGTTTTGATTTGGCTTTGTGCGAGCGTCAAGATATTTGCGTGGCTGATGTTGATGATTTTTCGACGACCGGTTGTGCCTGAGGTGTAAAAAAAGCAAGCCAAGTCATCTAAGCTTGGTGTTTTCTCCGCGATGATGTGGTTTTGGGTTGTCTCGTCAATGTTTAGTGTGTTTGGCGATAGTCCTTTGGCGCGCAATACGGTGTTGTTGTCGCACACTAGTAGTGATGCGTCCATGCTGCTGAGTAAATCACTGATAGCGGCATCAGTTTCTTCAAGGCTTAGTAAAATATAGGGGCGGCCGAGCCGCAAGCAGGCAAGCATGGTAGCAACCAGGCTTATGCCTGGGGTGATAAGTAGCCCTGTAGCCCGAGAAGACGCCATATTGGGTTGCGATAGCGTGCTGTAAATGCACTTGACGTGATCGCCTAAAATAGCATAGGAGACGGCTTGCGTATCGCTGATAATGGCTGTGTTGTTTGGGTATTTTTTTACGATGTCTGCGAAAGCGTCATAGCAATGGTTAAAACCTAAAGCCAACTCGCCGTCGTGCTCAAACCCTGAAATTGATTCAATTAGTTCAGGCGGGCAGAGGGGTAGTTGTTTAAGCGGTGTGTCAAGTTGCCAAGCAATATTTTCAAGCTGATAGGCAAAGAAGGCTACGAATTTCTCGATTAAATTATTTGAAAAGCGATTGGTGTTAAATTCAGCCTCTACAATGAGCTTGCCGGATCGTTCAAAGACGTTAATGCTCAAGTCAAGTTTTGTGCCTGTGTAGTAAATTGAGGGCTCTTCTGATAATTGCTTGCCAAGTGCAAGGCGATTGCTTTTCTCAAGCTGATAGTTGATCAGTGCGCTGGCAAGGTGAACGTCTTTTCTAAGCTCTTTGGGTAAACAAGCGTTGATAGACTCAAAGTTAATGGCATGCTCTATCGCGTTGTGTACACGATTTAAGCTTGTAGAGATGAGTTCATGTAAGGTTTTTTCTGGGTCGAGATTAAATATTAAAGGTAGTGTGTTTGAAAAGTAGCCGATAATTTTCTCAAAGCCGCTGTCTTCGCGGTTGATATAGGGAAATAGAAAATAAACATCGTCGCTGCGTGAAAAGATACTTAGGCTAAACGCAAACACCGCACATAAAGCACCAAAAAATGTGACATTGTTTTCGGAAAGCGTTTGTTTGATGTGTGAGGCCAGCGGGGCTGGAATACTGTGTTGTAAGGTTTTTCCGTGTAGGGCAAGCTCATTCTCAACTTTATCGTAGGGCAGACTTAGCGGTTTTATATTTTTAAGTTCTTGTTGCCAATAACTTAGTTTGTTTTCGTCGACAGTTTCGTGGGTTTTTTCGCAGAAGTTGAGGTAGTTTAGCTCTGCATGACTTGGTGATTCCCCATTGTAAAGTTTAGAAAGCTGTTCGCAAAAGATACCCAATGACCAATCATCAAAGATAATGTGGTGAACGACAATGAAAAACTCATCGTGATCATTGTGCCGTATCAGTACAGCTCGAAAAGCAGGTTTTTTGGCTAGTTCAAATGGCTCTTCTTGCAGCTTGGTTTTGAACTGATTGAGTAAGTCGCTATCGCTAAAGCTTTTCGCTTTTACAGTAATGGTTTGGTTTGTGAGCTCGATTTCATTTTTGTTTAGGTCGATCCGTGAAGTTAATATCGGCTGTTGTTTGATGAGTTCGGCTAATGCTTGATTGAGTCGTGTTAAGTCGAGCTTTTCATTGAGGCGCCAGCTGATGGCGATGTTGTAAGCAGGCGACTCTGGATTGAGTTTTATAAAGTTCGCGATCAGTATTTGCGGCCCAGAAAGAGAAGTCTTTTGGGGTAGATTAAACCTGGATGGTTCTGTTTTTTTCTTTGCGGAGTCTAGGTAGGCTGCAAGTGATTCGAAAGAATCATAGGCGTAAAAAACTTTGATGCTTACAGGTACATTGAAGGCGGTTTCAAGCGCAAAGGCAAGTTCAATACGCATGAGCGAATTAAGACCGATGCTGGATAGGCGAGTATGACGATGGATAAAATGCTCAAGTGGAACACCAATGACGGTTTCAAGTTGTTTGATCAGTCTGCTTTCTGTTTCTGTTCGAGTACTGAGCGTTTTTTCTAAGGCTGCTATGTCGATTTTCTGGTTGAGGTTTGTCGGTATTCGATCAAGTAAGAGATAAAATGCAGGTTGCATATAACTTGGTAATTGCTCCTGCATGTAGTCTTTAATTGACTCTAGGTTTAGCGGGTGACGTTTGCTGGCAACAAGATAGGCAATTAATACAGGTTTATTTTGCTTTCCTTGTACGACCACAGCAACTTGTGCAATGCCCTCGTGGCGCAGCAGGGTTTGTTTGATTTCCATGGTATCAACGAGATAGCCGTTGATTTTATTTTGCGTATCTTTCCTGCCAATAAAGTCCAAGCTACCATCGGGCAAGTAGCGTGCGAGATCGCCTGTGGCGTAGGCTTTTTTTGTTTCGCCATCAATCGAGATTGAAACGAATTTTTTTTCTGTGAGCGCTTTGTCTGTGTAGCCTAGGCTTAAGTTTAACCCAGTGATATGGATTTCACCTATCGCGCCGATGGGGCTGAGTTTATTGTCAGGTGTTAAAATATAAATGTCATTATTGTCGACGGGCACGCCAATGGTCGGGTGGCGACGTTCATCATCACTGGCTTCGATACGTGCTTGTGTGACAAAGCCTGTTGCTTCAGTGGGCCCATAGAGATTGCTCAATGTCACATTGTGAATCTGAGTTTTGTAAGGGTTTAGGGCGGCGCCTCCAGACAGCAGTGTTATCGCTTGTTTGATTTCAAGCTTGTCGGCTTGTTTGAGCAGTAGGTTGATTAAGGCGGTTGAGAGGAAACAATGACTAATACCCGCATCGTTAATCCAGTCCGTCAGCGTTTCTATGTCATGTTCAACGCCTTTAGGAGCGACGATAACGGCGGCACCTGAAAGTAAACAAGGGAACAAGTCCGCTATGGACCCGTCAAAGCCTATGCTTGAGATGAAGGATATCTTACTGCCTGGCCTTGGAGAGAATAGGCGTTGATACACTTCGACATGGTTCACAATGGCGCGCCTAGGGATGTAAACTCCTTTGGGTTTTCCGGTGCTACCAGAAGTAAATAAAAGGCAGGCGGGGTCTTCGCCTTTAATTTCCGAATTTTCTTCTGTTATCTCACGCAGTGTAAAAAGACTGTGTATATTGAGTTGGCGGATTTCTTTGGTTTGTTCTTCGATGGCCTTACCATCGTAAAGCACGAGGGTGCAGTTACAGCTCGAAAGTATAATCTGTATCCTTGCGGGAGGGTTTTTTGCATCAATCGGCACGTAGATTTTCCCGGCTTTTAGAATGCCGAGTATGGCAATAATAATGTTTGCACAACGATCACCATAAAGTGCGACAAGCGTTTCGCTATCTCTCATTAGTGCTTTGAGATGGTTAGCCAATGTGCTGCTCAGGGTGTCAAGTTCTTTATAACTTAGTGTGTTATCACCGTCGATGATCGCAGGCTGATCTGGCCACTGTTTTACGCATTGCTCAAAAAAAGGGATTAAGCGTTCGTGGCTCGGCGTGTATTGCGGGCCTCGACTCATGGCAATGATGGTTGCATGCTCTTCGGGTGTGTTGATAGACAGGTGCTTTATAACAAGATCAGGGTGCCCCTGTATTTGGTTTAGAATATGTTCCAAGTGAGCGGCAATCTGGCGACAAATGGCACTCTGTTCATCAAAATTTAGCAGCGCAGATTGAAAGAAGACGGTGACTTGTTGGTTTTCAATATTGTGATGAACCGCTAAGTCTGAAATGGGTTGCTCAGGCGCTTTCTTGCGCTGTGAAAAGCTTACAATATTGTCGCTTATCCATCGTGTATTTTCTTTGGGTATTGTGGGGTGGCGTAAGAAAAAGTCGTGAGGCAAAAGCTGGTGTTTAGCATTCAGTTCCTGTTTTGCCTGCTCGCGAACGGATGCGTTGCTGGTTTCTTTGTCTATTGTTATGTGTATTGGCTGGCATGATGAGGCAAGCTTTTTCAAACTATCCGGCAAGTCTTCAGTGTGATGGCCGATCAGCACGTTTTCGGCGTTGTTGAGCTTGGCGATGTATATGGCTAGCGCAGCCAGAATGCTTGGGCTTTCATGTGGTGTGCTGAAATGATGTTGGCTGGCAGGGGTGCCGCTGCGTTTTCGGCTGGCAAAATAAGGCAAAGGTGAGGCGAGCTGACTGCGAAAAATATGGAGTAGGTGTGTTTCGTTGAGGTTTGTGGCTTTTAGTCTGTGAAGTTCGGTTGGCGTCGTGAGTGTATGGGGTAACACGATTGAGCGTTTTAGTTTTTTGCTGGAAAATGGCTGTTCGTCAATCCGTTGCAAGCGGTCAAGTGTCATTTTGCCAGTTTGCGTATCTAGGGTCATCGACTCTTCATTAATTTGTATGAGGCGTAATGGTGTGCTGCGTGGTTTTTGATCCAGGCTTTTATAGTCTTGGCAGACATAGGCTTCATCGTTGATGACCAGGGTAGGCAATTGATAAGGGTTGTCAAAGTTGCCAAAGCAAAGCGCGCGTATATATCGAGCAATCAGCTTTTGATCGTTAAGTTCGTTAATGAGAGTGTAAGGCAGTGATTGGTGGGTTTTGGCAAGCAAAAGAAAGTTTAGGCTGAGTTTTAAAATGTCTTCAAGCTTCTCAACGATGAGCGGCAATAAATCGCTTGCGGCCAACAAACATTGTTCGATGACCTCGCCGCTTGAAAGCTCGGCTTTTAGGCTTAATTTGGCCTGCTCAACCAGGCAGGCGGTGTCACTTTTTACAAGGCCCCAGCAAATGGTATAGTGTTCGCTGTCGTTGAGTAGCGCCAGCGGTATTGGGCTGCGCTCATACAGGCAAGGTGTTTCAGTTTCAAAGTAGCAAAGCTCTAAAGCCTTAGATCTATCGCCAAGCGGGGGATGTGATCGGCAGCTGTTGATAATAAGCGCGGTTTTTTTAATGCCATTGAAAGCGCCTTCGTGATCCAGCGTGTAGGAAAGCCCAGTGGATTCAGCCCAGTCAATGAGTGTGGTTGACGCAAGCACCAGTGATTCAATAGTGAGGCCACACGCTGACAAGGCTTTGTAGCACTCAATCATTAAGGCGTCATCACCATAAAGGTAAACTTTCTTTGCTTGAGGTCTTGTTGATTTCATAGTGCATCACCGCTTGCGATGTCAGCGATGAGATATCATACTATAGGTCTATAGTGTTAATCATCCCGCGGGTTTCAGTCTACTAAAGTGAGTGAGTTGTGGCAAGCAAGCATGATTTGACGGCGCTGACTCAGGCTGTTGAATTTTTTTCTGAACATGCTGTTCTTCTTGATCGTGAGAATAATCTTGTCGTGGCGAACCTCTATGCCCGCCATTTTTTCTCCATTGAAAATATGCCCTGTGCTTTTGACAGACTCTTGTTGCAAACGCTGGCGCACCCTCAAGCATTGAGTCGATTGTTGGGCCTGGCCAGTGGTGATTTTTGTGATATGGCCGATTATCGTTGGCAAACGCTGAAAAACTATATGGGTGACTACAGTCTAATTTTGTTTAAACCATTGGCGCCTCAAGCGCTGCCATGCCGCTTGTTTCCTGGTGCTTTCTTAACCTTGGAAGATTTATTTAATCTGTTTCCAGGCAATATTTACTGGATGGATAGCGAGCGACGCTATTTGGGCTCGAATACCTCAAATTTGCTGGCGATGGGCGCAAGCTCTGTGGCGGATATCCAAGGTAAGCGCATCGAAGAATACTTTGAGCACGCGGGCAAGATCGTGTCTAAAGTGATCGAGGCGGATACAGCGGTATTGGCATCGGGTCAGCCTGTGATGCTTGAGGAGGTCGGCTTTAATGAGTCAGGTCTTGAGTCAAATTATTTGAGTATTAAAGTACCGATCAGATCTTCTGATAATAAGGTGGAAGGGCTCTTTGGTTTTTCTTTTGATCTTAACAAGTTTGTTGAGTCCCAAGCTGAGCACGAGAGTGTTAATTGGCAGTACTATTCGAGTCAGCAAAAAACCTTGATAGCCGATTTGGTGAGAAAAATTTCTGGGGGTCAGGCCTTTTCTGATGTCAGCTATATAGACAGCGTGACTGCGATTAGCCAGTTTTATGAAAGCATATTGGCTTGTTTCCCGGGGAATGTGTATTGGAAAGATCGTAGTGGGCATTATCTGGGTTGTAACGAGGCACTCTCGCGTTTAGCAGGGCTTGGGCATCGTCATGAAATCGTTGGGCGAACCCTGGATGATTTCTTGGCAGGTGAGCTTCTGGAGGAAACCAGGCAGATCGATGAAAGTGTGATGAGTACGGGTGAAACCCTAATTGTTGAAGAGAAGGCGTTTGATGAACGGGGTAAGCCGGCTAGCTACATGACGTATAAAGTGCCGATTTTTGGCGCAAAACAGCAAGTCGTGGGCATGGTGGGTATTTCTCTGGATATATCACAGCGTAAAAAAGCCGAGGCGGCCTTGAAGCGTGCGAAAACGGTCGCTGAAAAAGCCAATAAAGCCAAATCAGACTTTTTGGCGATGATGACTCACGAGCTGCGCACGCCGTTAAATATTATTTTGGGTATGACGCGCATCATACAACAAGAAGAGCTGCCAAGAGAGCGCGAGCAGCACTATTTGCAAACCATATTCAATTCAGGCCAGGCCTTATTGCATTTAATTAACAATATATTGGATTTTAGTAAAGCGCAGTCTGGCACTTTGCGTTTACAAAAAAGCCCGTTTTCACCGCGTGAAATTTTGGAGCAACTGGATGCCGAGCTCGGTTATAAGGCGGCTGAGAAGGCCTTGTATTTTCATATTGATTGCGATGGCTTGCCCGATCAGCTGTACGGCGATGATCAGCGGCTTCGCCAAGTCCTATATAACCTAACGGATAACGCCCTGAAGTACACTGAGCACGGGGGCGTTTCTGTCGTTTTGAGGGTTGGGCCTAAAACAAAGCAAGGCTTTACGTTATTGGTGGATGTTAAAGACACGGGTATCGGCATTCCGAAAAAACGTTTAAAGCAGGTGTTTAATGCTTTTACGCAAGTGCGCAGTGAAAAGCATGATGAGTACTCAAGGCGTCATGGTGGTGTGGGTTTGGGTTTGGCCATTGTCACCAAAATGCTCGGTGTGCTTAAGGGTAAAATCGAGGTGGAGAGTGAAGAGGGGAAGGGAACTCGTTTCCACCTGAAAATTCCGATGGAGTATATGGCCGGTGAAGCCCAGCTTGAGATTGCTAAGCATGAGGCACTGCCAGAAGTGTTTCCAGGTAAGCGTATTCTCCTGGTTGAAGACAATCTCATGAATCAAAAAGTCGTTTTGCACATGTTGGAAAAATTGGAGTGTCAGACTGACGTTGCAGCTGATGGAAAGACTGCTTTGGAAAAACTGCATTCATCTGAAGGTTATGATTTGGTGCTGATGGATATCAGCCTGCCCGATATGAGTGGTTTGGATATTACACGAGAGTACCGGCAGGCCGAGGAAGCCTCAAAGCGACGATTGCCCATTATTGCATTGACGGCGCATGCGCACAGTGACGATGAAGCTAAATGCTTGGCTGCTGGTATGGATGACTTTTTGGTTAAGCCCGTGTTTGCAGAAAAACTTCGCGAAGTGATTGATCGCTTAACGAGCTAGGGGCACGCCCTAGGGCGTGTCCCTAAACTCATCGCTGGGCTGCAAAACAAGCCAAATCGGTAAACATACAGGAAGCTTTTCGTTAAATATGTCCAATATTCGCCTCAAACCTTCCTCTATTTTTCCTCGATTATCTTGTTTTTCGCACCTACCGAGAGCTCAGGGGCGCGCCCTAGTCATTCACGTATTCTAAATCCTGTGAATCCGGTTTTTGCTTGGCGGTTTGCGCTTCGGCGCTTGCAGGGCTTGCGGCTTCACTGGTTTTTGCTTCGTTGGTTTTCGGCTCTTGGCTGTTTGCGCCGATGGGGGTGTTGTCACTTTGCGTATTTATGCTGGCCGGTTGAGTGCCGCAAATCACCACTTTTTGCACGCCATCGATTTGGTCGAAGTTATCGGCCATCCATCGTGCCTGCAGCGGTGTAAGGTTGTGACCTAGCACATACACAATGCCATTGTTTACGTTAATGCTCACTTGGCTACTTTTCAGGTCTTTTATTGTCAACATGTGCATTTTGACTTTAGTGTTGATCCAGCTGTCGCTCAAGCGGGTCATGTCTGAGGCGCGACCACGAATTTGCAATTCATTATATAGCGTGTTGATACCACTGACGCCCTTGGTGATAGAGCCTGCCAGTGATTTGATATCCGCGTTAGGGACTTGGCCGGATAATAAGACTTGGCCATAGAACACGGTCACGTAGATATAGGTGTTGGGCTGGTTAATGCTCGCGTTTTGATTGAGCTTAGCTGCTATGGCGTATTGTAAGTTTTGGTCTTCGTGGGCTTGAGCAATGCTTCGGTGATCGTGAATCACATAGGCCATGCCACCTATGACGGCACCACCTGCAATAATGAAACAACCGCTTAATGAGCAGCATAATGTGACAAGAAGGCAGAGACTAAATTTTCTCATGCTTCACCAAATAAACTTTGATCGATAAAGTCACACAGGCAGTGAATGATGAGCAGGTGCGTTTCTTGTATGCGTGCGGTGATGTCTGAAGGCACGCGAAGCTCGATATCGTTGGCCGATAAACAAGAGGCCATTTGGCCGCCATCTTTACCAGTCACCGTGATGACAATCATGCCTCTGTCATGGGCCGCGTTAATAGCTTCAATCACATTGCGGGAGTTTCCGCTGGTTGAAAAAGCCAGCAAAATATCGCCCGCTTGGCCGAGTGCGCGAATTTGCTTGGCAAACACTTCGTCGTAGGAATAATCATTTGAAATCGCTGTTAATGTGCCGGTGTCTGTGGTTAAGGCAATCGCGGGAAGGCTTGGGCGCTCACGCTCAAAGCGGTTGAGCATTTCTGAGGAGAAGTGCTGGGCATCACCGGCTGAGCCGCCATTGCCACAACTTAAAACTTTTTGACCGGCTAATAATGCCTCGACAATTTTCTGGCCGGCCTGACCAATTAAGCCTGGCATATTTGCCAGGGCTCGCTCTTTGGTCGCTATGCTGGCTTGAAAGTGTGATTCAATGCGTTCAAGTAAGTTCATTTTGGATCCTTTCTCATCGAACGGCGAATCATAACACGGATTTTACAGCCCTAAAAAGCGTTTTCTAGCCAGGTGAAGGAGAGGGTGTTATCGAAAAGTTCGGCGCCAATCGCATCAAGCCGGCAATCGTATTCAGCAAATTCTGGGTGCTCCATCAGGAAATACTCTGCACTTAAGCGAACTTTTCGTTGCTTGCTGTCAGTGATGCTTTCAAAGACGCAGCGCCCGTCGTCTTTTTGTCTGGCTTTGACCTCAACGAACACGAGAGTTTGCTCGGGTGAGAGTAAAATAATGTCAATTTCGCCCATTTTGCAGGCGTAACTGTGTTGTATGAGTCGATAAGATCGCTGCTTTGCCTGTTCAATGCTAAGTTTCTCCGCGAGCAAACCCAAGGCTTTCGGATGGCTCGGGACATTGATGATCTGTTTCCAATGGTGCATAAAATCCTTGTGTGGTTTTTTGGGTGAGTGGTTTACATTTATCCGGGTTATCCTCGCTATGCTCGCCAAACAAGCCCTAAATGTAGCCTGTATTGAGCCTCGTCGTAGCGAATGCGAAGACGGGTGATCATCCGGGTTTTTAATGTTGGTTGTCTAAAGGGTTTTGGGCTTGCCGTTTTTCATTTGTGCCCAATTCAGCTGGCGATAGATGCGATTTTTCGGGTGCAAATAAAGCCGCCCGCTCACGCCTTGAAGGCCGAAATAAGGTAGGTTCACTAGGTGTGTGATGTGTTCAGCCAATAAATAGCTGTCGATACCTATCGCGTAGAAACGTGCGTAATGTCGATATTGTGTAGGCCAAAGTTGTTGGATGCGATGGCGGCGATTAATCATCGTTGGCTGTGTGCTAAGCATAAGCGGCATATCACAGAAATACACATTGTCGAGATCACGATTGTAGTCGGCTGATGCATCAGGACGGTAGATGGAAGACAGTGCAAACACGGGCAGCTTACCTGCAAAGTAAAAGCGCAGCAAGGGCATAATAGTTTTGGCTTGCGACGCTGTGGCTGCGAGGAAAATACCGTTGCTGTCTTGACGGCGACGTGGGACAAAGTCAGTGTATTGGTTGCGGGCGAATTTCACGACTTTTTTCACCGCATCAGCTCGCTGCTCACTTTGTTCGACGCCGAGCAGTTTGGCAAGTTGCTGTTTTAAGTTATCAGTTTGGAAGGCTAGTTGACCGGTGATCATCGCATTATTGTCTGACCAGGTTTGAGAAAATGCCCCCAGCACTTTTTGGCCCCAGTCACTGTTGGGTGTGATCGTCAATGCGCGATCAACGCCGAATAGCCAGGCTTCTTGGGCGGCTTGTTCGGCTTCTTGCGTGGGTGATAAACCAAATTGAATCAAGTTGCTGTCATTATCATCTGTGTAGTTCAATGCAATAGTGGGCACGCTTGCATCGCCTGCAATGCGGCTAACGTGACTTTTTAGTAATGGTCCAATGACGATTTGTGCGCCGTTGTTCACGGCTAATTGGTAAGCGTCTGAAGCCGATTGAGTCGAGGTGTCATAGAAGCGAAGCGCGATTCGTTTTTTGTCGTTTTGCTGTAAATACGCGCTCATGATGCCGTCACGAATCGCTTGGCTGATGGCTTTTAAGTCACCTTCGCTAGGCAGTAGCACCGCAATTTGTTGTGGTGTTTGTGTGTTTTGAATACTCGCCAGCGTGGCTTGGTCTGGGATGAAGGCGTTAGCCGGGTGGTTTGGAAAATTTTGTTGCCAGGCGATAATGGCGTTGGCCAGGCGAATATTTGTATTGCTGTATTCCTGGGCAATGATGGCTAAGCGTAGCCAGCCTGACACGAGGCTTTGCGCCCTATATTCTGTCGCCAAGTGATTCAGTGTTTTTAAGGGTAAATTTTGAAGTGCATACCATAGGCTAAGCTCTTGGCTTTGGTTAAGGTTTTGCGAGTGATTTAGCTGAAGCACCAAGCTTTGTGCGATCTGATTGTTGCGCGCATAGGCTTGGCTTTTAATGGCGAAATAGTTTTGTTGGGTGGTGCTTGGAAGGCTGTCCCAGTGCTTGATTTTTCCAAGTTTCAATAGGGCTTGGTAGGGTTGCCCAGATTGTAAAGTGTAATAGGCTTCTTGAATGATTAAAGACGGTTGTTGATGGTTTGAAAGCGGCGCAGATTTTAAGGTCTGCATTAATTGCTTGGCCGCGTTTAAATTATCATTGGCAATCATGTTTTGTAGTGCCAAAAGATCATCATCGTATGCATTGCGGTTGTTCGTGTTGGGTTCACTGGCTAGCGAAAGGTAGTGTGTGGTTTGGCTTGATAAAATAGGCTTGTGCGATAGGCTTGATTGATTGGCGCAGCTTGATAGCAAGGCTGCGAGTACGCCAAGGGTGGTTATGAGTAAAGCGTTTTTTTTCATTGCTGCCTAGCCTGTTGGAGAATGCGGTTTGCTATTGCTGCTCAATTTAGCATATTTTTGCTGGGGTTCTCATCTTTTTCATCAGCTGTTCATAGTGTTTTTGTTGCTCTGGGTATTGGGACAAGTGTTTCTCAAATTGTTTGGCGGCATGCGAGGCGCTGGCAGGGTGGTGTAGGGAAAAGTGCTCGGCGATGTCTTTTAACGAGTAAGCGAGGCAGTCGCGGGCAAGCTTGATGGCGCAGCTTCTTGCGAGATTCGTGTGGCCACGGCCCCTTGGGCTTGGTGCTTTGATCTGCTCGGCGCTGCAGCCAAAGTGTTCGGCCACAAGCTGAATCATTGCTTCAAACGACAGGGTTTCTTGATAAGCGGGTGAGCCTTCGCTGCTTAAGCCACCACGACGCAGTTGATGTTGAAAGCTTCGTGTGGCCAAAATGGCAGGCCAACGTTGTTTTTCAAAAAACCGCTCGACTTCGGCTAGGCGAGCATCAGCCTCTTCATGGCGTGTGACCGGCAGTTTTTCAAGCCAGTCTGGAAAGTGATTTTCACGGTAATACTGAGCGCTGTTATCACTGCCTTTTGTATGCAGGTAGTTTAGGATGGCTTGGCGGTAGCGCTCGGGTTCAATGACCACGGCGCGATAGCGGTTTTTAAAATGAGTGCGTTTTCCAAGGGATTGGCTGATGCTAAGGTGCAGCTGATGCATGAACTGATCAAGGTTACCTTTGTGAGCCTTTAAATATAAAAAGTAACGCGTGGGTGTGAGTGCGTAGGCATGAAGGCTGATTTTATAACGTTTTGGAATAGTGTTTAACCCGTTGAAAAAGGCCTCGTGTAGGGCCTCATCTTGATCAAAACGGTGCTGGTCAAGCAGTTGGTGGGACACTACATAACAAGTTTCGGGTTTTAAAATGCGAAGTGGTCTGGCCATATTTCAATTATTCCTTCGTTTGATGAGGCCGTCAAATTTCATGGTATACTGCGCGAAATTTTCAGGAGTAGTGTATGATGGTAGCTATTTTAGCGGCGATGACAGAAGAGATTTCCATTTTAAAAGATGCGCTTCTTAAGCCCGTGTCCCACGCTATTGGCGATCAAGTCTATTACTCGGGTGAGCTTTCAGGGCGTGAGGTCGTCTTGATGCAATCGGGTATTGGTCGCGTGAATGCAGCGATGACCACGAGCCTGTTGCTGCAGGCGGCTAAACCTCTGGCCGTAATCAATACCGGTACGGCAGGCGGCTTGCATGCTGACTTGCGCCCGGGCGATGTGGTCTTAGCTGATCGCTTGGTGTATCACGACGTGGATAACCGAATTTGGGGTTACAGGTTTGGTCAGGTACCTCAGATGCCGGCTGAATACCTTGCCGATGCACATTTGAGCGGTCTCGCTCAGAAGAGTGTATTGCTCGATGGACACAAGCTCATGACAGGCTTGGTCAGCTCAGGCGAATCGTTCGTCGCTTCAGATCGGCAAGTTAAGGAGATACGCCAGCACTTTCCCGATATCTGTGCTGTGGACATGGAGTCAACAGCTGTGGCTCAGGTCTGTCACCACTTTAAAACACCTGTGGTGGTCATGCGTGCGATTTCTGATACGGCGGATCACAAAGCTGCCCTCACGCATGAAGAGTTTTTGCCCCTGGCCGCCAAAACTTCTTCGCAAGCCGTGCTTAGATTATTGGCGTGTATATAAAATAGGCCGCTGCTAAACCTGCGATCAGGCCATAGAGATGTGACTCCCAAGACACACCCTTATCGCTGGGGACAATTTGCAAGAACAAGCCGCTGAGATAGTACAAGCACAATACACCGGTGAACACGGCGATGAGGTTCGGGTTTAGGTAGGCCTTGAATAGCAAAAATCCCCAATATCCCATGATCACGCCGCTGGCACCGATGTGGATCGCTTTTCGCCCCAAGAGCCAGGTGGCTAGCCCACCACCGATAACGATGATGAGTGTGGCTTCGATAAAGGCGGTTTGTCCGTACAGCAACATCAGGTTGATCAACAAAAACAGCGGGATCGAGTTGAACAGTAAATGGGAGAAATTGGCGTGTAAAAAGGGCGCAAAAATCACCCCTGGCAGCCCGGCGACCCTGCGCGGAATGATGCCAAAATAATTCAGTCGATACCGCAAAGCAACGTTCACTATGTGAACAGCCCATAAAATGGCCACGATGCCCAGGGTCAGCGTCAAATTCTGGCGGCTGACATCGATCAACGCTGAGAGTTGCTTGGCCCAGTTGTTCATGTTTTTCATCCAAAGTTTCTGGTAGAATACAGCCCTTATTGTGAGCTGAAAAGGTCAAATCATCATGCGTATAGAAGAAGATATCAAGCTGGATTTTAAAGACGTCCTTATTCGTCCCAAGCGCAGCACCTTGCGTTCTCGCTCTGAAGTTGAGCTTGTTCGTGAGTTTAAATTCCCCCATGCCAATAAAGTTTGGCAGGGCGTACCTATGATCGCAGCAAACATGGATCATACCGGTACGTTTGAGGTGGCTAAGGTTTTAGCTAAACATCAGATGATGACGGCGATTGATAAGTTTCGCACGGTTGAAGATTGGGAGATGATGAAGCAACATCACCCTGAAGCCTTGAACTTTGCTTTTGTGAGTTCTGGCACGCGTGATGATGATTTTAATAAACTGGCAGACGTGTTGAGAAAAACGGGCGCCGAGTTTATTTGTTTGGATGTGGCCAACGGCTACTCCCAACACTTCGTGGATTTTGTGAAGCGCACGCGTGATGCGTTTCCAGATAAGATCATTATGGCAGGTAACGTTGTGACCGGCGAGATGACGGAAGAGTTGATTTTATCCGGTGCTGATATTGTCAAAGCCGGCATTGGCCCGGGCTCGGTTTGTACCACGCGTAAAAAAACAGGTGTGGGCTATCCGCAGCTTTCAGCTGTTATTGAGTGTGCCGATGCGGCGCACGGTTTGAAAGGCTTGGTCTGCTCCGATGGCGGTTGCACGGTCCCTGGCGATGTGTCTAAAGCCTTTGCTGCTGGCGCGGATTTTGTCATGCTGGGCGGTATGTTTGCCGGTCATGATGAGTGCTTGGGCGAAGTCATTGAAGAAAATGGCCAGCGATTTAAGCGTTTTTATGGCATGAGCTCGGCTGAAGCGATGACAAAACACCGTGGCGGTGTGGCAGAGTATCGCGCGAGTGAAGGTAAGTCGGTGAATGTGCCTTACCGTGGACCTATCGAAGAAACGGTTTTGGATATCTTAGGCGGTGTGCGTTCAACCTGTACCTACGTCGGCGCAAGCTCGCTCAAGGAGTTGTCAAAGCGCACCACCTTTGTGCGTGTATCACAACAGCTCAATGAGGTGTTTAATCCTCATCATGTCTCGGGTTAGCACGATAGGCGTTAATTTTTCGTGTCACGAGATATAAAGCGATTAAAATCAGCACGACAGCGGTCGTGCTAATGGTATTTAAGGTCTCATCAAAAAAGATAAAGCCCCAAATCAGACCGGTGATGCTGACCACGCAGGCCACGAAACTGTAAAACACAGGTCCTGCATTATCGAGTACGTCGAAAAACAAGATATACCCAATGCTTGAGAGAATGATCTCGATGATCACCGCTAGAATACCTGCGCCATGAGCAACATGGGGCTCAAAAAAATGTTGGCTGGTCAAAAGTACGGGTGAGATTAATATGGCTGAGCTCATGAGCATGCCCATGGATAAGACTAAGGAGCTTGGCTTTTCTGGCCTGAAGTGAGCAGCAAAGAGCGCGCAAAGCGCGAAACACAAGGGTGAAATCAGTGCAATAAAAATCCAAGCCGTGTGATAGCCTAAGACACCGTGAGCGCCGGGAAGCGTCATGAGCATCAGGCCTGCAAAGCCGAGGAGTACGGCGAATAAGCGGGACCAGTAGAATCGCTCAAGCTTAAATAGTCTTGCTAAAGGGTACATCATCAGCGGCACCGTGTTCACAACCACGGCCAAAAGCCCGGCGGGTAAATGCGCTGCGGTGATATACATGGTGGTGTTCGGTAACGCCACGCCCAGTAGGCCTGTGACCAGGAAATAGATTAAAATTTTGGGTTGAAACGGTAAGGGTGCTTTGCGTTTAAGGCATAGAGCTAGCAAGAAAAGTGCAGGCCCCAAGCTTTGGCAGAATGCATAACCTAGGGGTGTGACGCCATGGAGCACGGCAAAGCGAGCAATCGAGTAGCCTGATCCCCAAATCAAGCCGAGTAAGATAAGCAGTTTTAAGGCCTTTGGCACGATCAGCTCGCTTGTGTTCAGTGGTTTTGTTGGCTGATAATAACAGGCTGCTTTCTATCAAGCCAACCCTGACAGATGATAAAAAGCCGCGTATACTGGCTGTCTTTGTTGAAGCCAAAAAGCACAAGGGGAGCTTATGAGTGTTCAACTGCCTGAGAAGCGATTGATCGCGAGTTTTGATGTGGATGCACAGAAAACCTTCACACCGGAATGCCCGGATGAGTTGCCTGTGCCGAGCGGTGGCCAGATTGCCGATGCTTTGAACCGACAAGCCGAGTATGCCGCTTACCGCATTGGTTCAAAAGAAGCGCATTGTCCTAGGGCGCATTGGGTGGCGAGCGAAAAACACCCGGCGTTTACAAAAATGGATGCGCCGAATATGGATTCCTATTGGCCTGCTCACGCAGTGCCGGGTACTTTGGGTTTCGAAGCGATTGATGGCTTGCCCAAGCCCACTGATTATGATTTTTTCGTGTGGAAAGGTATTGAGTTGGATTTGCACCCGTACGGTGCGTGTTACCATGATTTGCACAAAAAGCTATCGACGGGTGTGATAGAGTTTTTGCGGCACAAAGGGGTTGAGTGGGTGCTGGTCGGCGGTTTGGCCACGGATTTTTGTGTGGCTGAAACTGTGGATCAATTAATAGATGCCGACTTTACGGTAGTGTTGAACCTTTCAGCCAGTCGGGCGATTAACACGCTCGGTGCTGAAAAAGTCTGTGATAGGATTCTCGAGCGTGGTTCACATGTGATTGACTCCTGCGATGAGTTGATGCTTGCATGAGGCTCGTTTCTTTATTGGATAATGATCTCTATAAATTCACGATGCAGCAAGCAGTGCTTCATCGCTTTTCTGATGTTGAAGCCGAATATACCTTAATTGTGCGTGATGATGATTTGGATTTATCCTGTGTTAAAGCGCCTCTGATTGAATCTTTAAAGACTTGGCCATCGCTTGCTTTTCAAAAAGATGAATTAGCGTATTTAGACAACTTGCCGTTTTTTCAGCCAGACTATATTAACTATTTGAGCGGTTTTCGCTTGAACCCAGATTATGTGCATATCGAAGAGGGGGCGGGCCTGCACTTAAGGGTGTGCGGTCCTTGGCTTGAAACGATTCTGTTTGAAATTCCCTTGTTGATGAGTATCAGCGAATTATATTATCGAAACACTTATCCTGGTCTTGACCTTTCTGAGGGCAAACAACGTTTAGCTCAGAAAATCACTAAGGCGCAGGGTGCAGAAGCCTCGGGTTTTGCGTTTGCTGATTTTGGTACGCGCCGTCGCTTGAGTCATGACTGGCAAGCGTTTGTCCTGAAAGAGTTTCAAAGCAAGTTGGCGAATTTTAAAACTACAAGCAATGTGTATTTTGCTAAACAGTTTGGGCTCTCACCCATTGGCACCATGGCGCATGAATTTATTCAGGCCGGTCAAGCCCTGGCAGGCAATTTGCGCGATAGCCAGCGTTTTGCTTGGCAAACGTGGCTTGATGAATATGGCGATCAGCTTGGTATCGCGTTAACGGATACGTTGGGTCAGGCGGCATTCTTGCGTGATTTTGATACGCATTTTGCGACAGCCTTTGCAGGTGTCAGACAAGACTCTGGCGATCCGTTTGAGTGGGGTGAGAAGATCATCGACCACTACAAGGCGTTAGGTGTAGATCCGGCGACGAAAATCTTGGTGTTTAGCGACGCACTCACAATTGACAAGGCATTGGCCCTGCATCAGGCGTTTGCCGGCCAGATTCGTGTGGTGTTTGGTATCGGCACACATTTGATGAATGATGTGGGTGTGGCGGCTTTGCCTATTGTGATTAAACTTTCAGGGTGTCGTGGACAAGCCGTGGCAAAATTATCTGACACGCCTGAGAAAATTTTTTGTAAAGACAGTGAGTTTTTGGCGCGCCTTGAGCAAAGCGCTCGGCAAGCGTAAACTTCTTTGAAAAGGTGAGGTGATCTATGCAACGACGTTCTTCAAGCGGTTTTGGTTATTTGCTGTTGGGCTTTAGTATGCTGACGAAACCGGGCGTTAAGCGATTTGTCCTCATTCCTTTGGTGATCAACGTTGCTTTGTTCGCAGTACTGTTTTTTTTCGCAGGCCATTATTTTGGTGATTTTGTTGGCTGGTTGGATCATAAGCTGCCGACTTGGTTGCATTGGCTTAATTGGATACTGTGGCCGCTGTTTGTTTTATCTGTGTTGTTTGTGTTGGCGTATTTCTTTGTGATTGTCGCCAATATTATTTCAGCCCCCTTTAATAGTTTCTTGGCTGAAAAGGTCGAGTGGATAGAGGCGGGCCATAAGCCTAATCCTGACGACACGATGACAGATGCACTGAAAGATATTCCTCGTGTGTTATCGCGCGAACTCGCAAAGCTGAAGTATTATTTGCCCAGGGTCGTGGTTTTGCTGATTCTCTTTTTAATTCCCGGCATTAACTTGGTGGCCACGGTTCTTTGGTTTGTTTTTGGATGTTGGTCGATGTGCATGCAATATTTAGACTACCCCATGGATAATCATAAAGTGTCACTGGTACTCATGCGAAAAGCCATGCGCCAACAGTTAAGCTTAAGCCTTAGCTTTGGTTGCGCGGTGGTGATTGTCTTGATGATTCCGGTGCTGAACTTTTTGGTGATTCCGGCTGCGGTAATTGGTGCGACGCTGATGTGGCTGGATTACCGGCATCAGTGGCTGGGCGATTCTGCGTCAGCACATAGTACGGACCAAATTGAGCCAGTATCGTAGGGTTCTTATCGATTTTTTGATAGAACTGATTTAGGCTCTTCTCATAAACAAACACGATGACCTGTTGGGATGACTGCCATTTTTTCTGTAGCTCTTGCTCGTTGAGCAAGAGTGAAAAATTGCGCTGCATTTTCGCGCCTTTTGCGAGCTCACCTTGCCAGTTGTCACCCCGTAATATTGCTGGGTCATGCCAGCCATACGTGACAACGTACATGTTCTTTTGCATATAGAAGGGTAAGTCGCCATCGTAATTCATGTAGCTCACCACAATCCCATTCTTGTTTAGATGTGATTTGATAAATTGCGCGGCTTGCTTGTCGGTTGAGGGTACATAGTAGTGTAGGCTGCTGTACGTCAGCGTGAAAATTGCCATGCTCGCAATGATCATGAAGCTGCAATAGCGTGTGAAGCTTGTTCTCAGCCAGCGAAGTTTTGCGCCTAAAAATAAGGTAAGGACCAGTGATAAGGCAAAACTTACGATGAACACCGTGGGTGCTTTGCCTGAGTGAATTAAATGTTGTGGTAGGAAAAAAATCGCCACAATGCAGGCAGTGATCAATATCGCCAAGGCCCATAAGCTGATGCGTGTTGAGCGCCTAGCAAAAAGCTGCTGCCAATGTAAGTCGAAGTAGCGGGCGATCAGCATCGCCAGTGGCGGGAAAATAGGCAGAATATAGCTTGAGATTTTTGAGGCCGGGATCGAGAAAAAAACAAGAATCAGTACAGTCCAAAGGATTAGGTACCATTCTTTACTGGCAGTGCGCAGGTGTCTTAAGCGTTTGCACTGGTCAAGTAATGTTTGTGGAATAAAAACAGACCAAGGCAGCATGCCCGCCAATACAATAAGCGGATAATAATAAATGGGGTTATGCATATTAAAGTGATTGCCAGAAAAGCGATCAAATTGTTGAACCACAAAAAAATAGTGAAAAAACGCATGCGTTTGATATTCCGCCATGAAATACCAGGGCGAAACGAGTAATAGAATGATAATAAGTCCACTGAATAGGCTCATATGCTTTAGCTGGCGCCACTCGTGTAAAATCAGCGTCCACATGCCGATAATCATGATCGGAAACACAATGCCCATGAGTCCTTTGGTGAGAATAGCCAAAGCGGCAAACACGTAGGCCACCCAGAAATAGGCTTTGCGGGCGAGACCCGGTTTGAGTTCTAAGCCCATGATCGCAAACCACAGTGCGCCGGATAAGAGCACAGCAATGCCCTCGTCCATATTGGTGTAGTGTGCCTCAAAAAAATACAAGGGGCTGGTCATTAAAATAAAGCTCGCCACGATGGCGGTACGGCGATTGAATAAGGCTCGTCCTGCGATGTAGATCAAGCCAACACCCAATATCCCAAAACACATGGGTACAAAACGTGCGGCAAATTCGGTGATGCCGAAAGCTTTCATGGAAAAGATTTCCAGCCAATACACGAGAATGGGTTTATCCAGGAACGTGTTCCCGTCTTGTTTTGGGGTGATCCATTGGTGGTGTCGTAGCATTTCTTGGGCAATCCCGGCGTAGCGACCTTCGTCTGGGGTAAGAAGGATGTAGCTGTGGATAAATACGATGTAAAAAAGGGTGCAAGCAGCAAGGATAAAAATGAGATCGAAAAAAGCAAGAGTTGTGCGGTTCATCTTTTACCCAAACCTTAAATGGGGTTATACTTACGGCAAATTAGGTCGCGAAGTGTAGCATGCTATGCCAAAAAATACCCGAAAAAATCGTCTGGCCAGCCGAGAGCTCTTTATCTCTTGTGTGGTGCCATTGCACAATGAAGCTGAAAATATTGAGGCTTTTGTTCAGGCTTTAAGCGCAAAGCTTACAGAACACACTGATCATGCTGAGATTATTTTGGTTGATGATGGCAGTCGTGATGACACGGCCGCTATTGTGGTCTCAAAGCTCTTATCTGATCAGGTCAAATTCATTCGTTTTTCACGCAATTTCGGTAAAGAAAAAGCGCTCACAGCCGGTTTGAATCGCGCCTCGGGTGAAGTCTGTATTTTGATCGATGCGGATTTTCAGCACCCGGTTGAAACCATTGATAATTTTTTGGCAAGTTGGTCTGAGGGCTATGATATGGTCTATGGCGTGCGCGATAATCGCAACGCCGAGACCTGGTTAAAGCGCAGTTTCACGCGCATGTTTTATTGGTTCATGAAAAACATGGGCGAAATTTCTGTCCCCGCTAACGCAGGCGATTATCGTCTGCTCGATAAAACTGTCGTGGATGCCTTAAACCGTTGTTGCGAGCGTAGCCGGTTTATGAAGGGTTTGTATGCTTGGGTGGGCTTTAAGTCTATCGAGGTGGTCTATCCCGTTGCCGAGCGTCGTGCTGGCGACTCGTCTTGGAATTTTTTTCGCTTAACGGAGCTTGCGCTTACCGGTATTTTTTCTTTTTCAGATATCCCTTTGCGCGTCTGGAGCTTGGTGGGCTTGTTTGTTTCAGCACTATCATTTTTGGCGGCACTTTATATCATTATTGATACTTTGCTGTTTGGTGAAACCGTGCCGGGCTATGCCACTTTACTGACAGTCGTGGTGTTTTTTGGCGGTGTGCAAATGCTTTCCATTGGCATTTTGGGTGAGTACATTTCTCGCGTATTCCAAGAGGTGAAGCGGCGCCCACAGTATATTGTTGCCGAAAAATACGGTTTTGATGTGGAAGAAGCTTGACAACAAATGATCCTGGGGGCGCGCTTTAAAAGGTAGGCAGGTGACTTATGACGATGACGTCGATCGCTATATTGGACGGGTTTTTTGCTGTTATTCAGCGGGCGTTGACTGACACGGGAAGTTTGAGTCAATTTCTTTCAGCCAATGTGGCAAGGCCGGCTTGGTATGCCGCCATGGCAGAAGCCTATCGCTACGCCGCTTTTCTTGAGCAGGAATTGCGTAAAAATAAGGAGCAGCGTCTCTCTCTTGGGGCCACAATGGCTAGTGCATCGCTGTTTATGGATTCTCGGCGTCCGCCCTCGCCAGGGAGAGGCGAAGCCGACGGCGCGCAGCCCGCGGTAGCTGACGATTCTCCGAAGAGCGTAGCGAGTCCTGAAACTCTTTCTGCCCGGGCCCAGCCACCTGAGGCTAGCGACCCGCTCTCTTCTTCTTCTTCAGGTGTTGATGATCCTCCAGTGGACCCACTAGAACCAAAAGCTCAACGGAGACCAGCACTGCCCCGGTATTTATCTCGTGTCAGCTCAATAGCGCTGCTTCAGGCACAGCTTAGCCAGACAAACGCTTTAACTCTACCGCCCTCGCCAGGGAGAGGCGAAGCCGACGACTCGCCTGTCAGTTCAATAGCGCTGCTTCAGGCACAGCTTAGCCAGACAAACGTTTCAGCTCTATTGGGGCAAGATTTTTCTGATATTGTTAAAGCGCTAGGTGAAGAAGAAGGCTTTATTCAAACGGCGAAGAAGTTTTGTAGGGCATTCAAGGAATTTCAAGGAAAAACAGAATCAGAGTGTATCAATTTTTTGAGCGATGCCTGTGCTTTAGGGCTACTGCTCCACCCTGAAAAGGCTGAGTGTAATCGCAGTCCGCTCGGCGTATTGGTTAAAACGCTGGTTGATCAGCTAAGTGATTTAAAGCTGCCTGGGTTTATTGCTTTCACAAAGCATCATCTTGTGTATGAAACAATAACGCATTTGTTGATCCTAGATTCCGCAGTTAGAAGCTGAAATAATCTCACTTTAGTCGAAAAATCTCGGATTTAAGTGATGAAAACACCTTTTTTAAAAACTCACCCAAAAGGTGAAAATCAAAAGCTCGAAATTGTTCAA
>Ga0210050_1000548_pt1 | contig 47040 bp, 57 predicted proteins | sample CryGey132114_all_FD_185463 | JGI IMG/M metagenome (GOLD analysis project Ga0210050, IMG submission 185463) | Groundwater microbial communities from aquifer - Crystal Geyser CG22_combo_CG10-13_8/21/14_all (SPAdes) (version 2) | ecosystem: Environmental > Aquatic > Deep subsurface > Groundwater ... | reverse complement strand
AGGGTATTCAGGAGATTTCCAAATACACAAAGCTGCCAAAGATGGCTGTATGCCCTTATTACTGAAATAAAACCTAACAGTATAAGTATTACTAACTCTGAAAGTCAGCAAAGTTCTTGACAGTAAGATCAGTAGTTTCTATTGACACCTGCCTTTTTTTCCATATAATATATAATCTATATTGGAGATATGGTAATGTTACCTGATAAGTATGGCAGATTTGGCGTATTTGGCGGAAAGTTTGTGCCTGAAACCCTTATGACGGCTCTAGGGGAACTCGAAAAAGCGTATAAACTAGCGCAAAAAGACGCTAAATTCAAAAAAGAATTAAATAACCTGCTGGAGGTTTACGCTGGCAGGCCTACCCCGCTTTACCTCGCTAGAAATATATCTAAAAAAGCCGGTAGAAAAATATACTTAAAAAGAGAAGACCTCCTCCATACCGGCGCCCATAAGATAAACAATACTTTAGGCCAGGCGCTTCTGGCTGTCAAGATGGGCAAAAAACGCATTATTGCCGAGACAGGCGCAGGACAGCATGGTTTAGCTACTGCTACAAGCGCTGCTTTATTTGGCCTTGAATGCGAAGTGTATATGGGCGAGGAGGATATCCACAGGCAGGCGCTCAATGTATTTAAAATGAAACTGCTTGGCGCAAAAGTAATTCCTGTTTATTCCGGCAGCAAAACCCTGAAAGACGCTACCAGTGAAGCAATAAGAGACTGGGTCACAAACGTGAGAACTACTTATTATGCCATAGGTTCAGCCATAGGCCCGCATCCGTATCCTATGATGGTCAGGGATTTTCAGTCAATAATAGGCAAAGAGACAAAAAGACAGATTCTTAAATATGAAAACAGGTTTCCTGATTACATGGTCGCATGCGTGGGCGGAGGAAGCAATGCAATGGGATTTTTCCACCCATTTTTTAAAACCAAGACAAAACTTATAGGCGTAGAAGCAGGAGGTATAGGCCTTAATACAGAAAAACATGGCGCAAGCCTTTGTAAAGGCGCTGTTGGGATTTTGCATGGGACAAAAAGCTATCTCTTGCAGGATAAATTCGGCCAGGTAAAAATAGCGCATTCAATATCCGCAGGCCTGGATTATCCAGGCACAGGGCCGGAACATTCTTATTACAAAGATATAGGCAGGGCTGAATACGTGGCTATTACAGATAAAGAAGCGCTTGAAGGATTCAAGATGCTTACGGAAATGGAAGGCATAATACCGGCCCTGGAATCAAGTCATGCAATATATTACGCGGTAAAGAAATTGGCGCCAAAGACAGGTAAAAACAAAATCATTGCCGTGTGCCTTTCAGGCAGAGGCGATAAAGATATGGATATAATTGAAAATGAATCGCATAGATAAAAAATTCAAAGAATTGAAAAGGAATGATAAAAAAGCGTTTATTGCTTTCATAATGGCCGGGGACCCGTCTCTGAGCGTCACGGAAAAATTGATACACAAGTTAGTCTCCTCAGGCGCGGATATAATAGAACTCGGCGTACCGTTTTCCGACCCTATTGCAGATGGGCCTACGATACAGAAGGCATCTGAGCGCGGGCTAAAGAGTAAAACTACCTTGGCGGGAGTTTTTAGCCTGGTTAAAAAAGTCAGGGTTCAAATACAGGCCCCCATAGTATTTTTAATATACTACAATCTTGTTTTTCATTATGGGCTGGGGAGATTTGTAAAAGATGCTGTGCAGAGCGGCGTTGACGGGGTCGTTATTCCTGATCTGCCTCCGGAAGAATCAAAGGAGCTGCGCAAAATTGCAAAGAAAAAAAGATTCGCCGTGATACATCTTTTAGCTCCGACAAGCTCTATTGAAAGAATAAGAAAAGTATCCAAGGCCGCGACAGGATTTATCTATTATGTTTCGCTTACAGGCACGACTGGCGCGAGAAAAAACCTGCCGAAAGAACTCGGAGAAAATCTGAAGGCTATAAAAAAGATAACCAATGTGCCTGTTTGCGTAGGGTTTGGGGTCTCTGCGCCCGCTCAGGTAAAAGAGGTTCAAAAATTTTCTGACGGCGCAATAGTAGGAAGCGCGATAATAAAAGTAATTGAGAAAAATATAGGGAATAAGGATTTGGTAAAAAAGGTCGGGAGATTTGTAAAAAATTTAAAGGGGGTTTAATTTATGCATGCTGTGATAATGGCAGGCGGAAAAGGCGAACGGCTATGGCCGAAGAGCACTCGCGGAAAAGCAAAACATATAATATCCCTGGGCACAAGAAATGTCATGATCCAGGAAACCATAAAGAGATTAAGGGAAAAACTGCCGGCAGATAACATCTTTCTAATAACCACCAAGAAACAGTTTTCGAGTCTAAGGCCTTACGTAACCAACATTAAAAAAGAAAATATCATATTGGAGCCGTTTGGCAAAGATACTGCTCCTGCGATATGCCTGTCTGCGCTTATCCTGAAAAAAAGATTCGGGGACGCGACAATGGTAGTGTTGCCGGCGGATCATATAATAAAGAACACAAAAACATTTTTTAAAGACCTGACGTCCGCGGAAAAGGTTGCGGAATCAGGGCCGAACCTTTTAACGATAGGCATAAAGCCCAGATATTCGTCTATTGGCTATGGATACATAGAGGCCGGGAAAAAAATCAAAGGATACTATTCCGTAAAAAGGTTTGTCGAAAAACCTAAAAAAGCGAAGGCAGAAGCGTTTTATAAAAATAAAAACTATTTATGGAATAGCGGCATATTTGTCTGGAAAACAGAGGCTATGCTGGACATGATGAAAAAATACATGCCCGATTTATATTACAGCCTTGAAGACACCTGCAGGCTTAAAGGAAAAGCAGGGTATTCTATAAGATTAGAGAATGAATATTCTAAACTTAAGCCTATTTCCATAGACTACGCTATGATGGAGCCTGTCTCAAAGAATGAGCGCAATAAGATATTCTGCATAAAGGCTGATTTTGACTGGGTGGACATAGGGTCCTGGTCGAGCATTGAAGAGATCTACGACAAGGACGCAGACGGCAATATCATGCTTTCAAATTCCAGCGTCATAGATGTCAAAGGTTGTATTATAGTGGGCGACAGGGGCCATAAAATAGGCGCCATAGGGATTAAAGACATCATTATTGTTCAGACAAAGTCAGGCACTCTGGTCTGTGATAAAAGCAGGGCTCAGGAGGTAAAAGACCTGGTAAAAACATTTAAGGCCTTTGAATAGCATGGAGAGAATACTTGCGCTTGACTTCGGAGAAAAACGGATAGGGGTTGCGGTAAGCGATTCATTGAATATAATAGCGCAGTCCGTAGGAACGATAGAGCGCAAAGGCATAAAAAACGATTTAAAAAAAATAGCGGAACTCGTAAAAGAATACGAAGCAGGAAAGATGATAGTGGGGCTTCCGCTTAACATGGACGGCACAGAAGGTAAAAGTGCGAGCCGCGCCATTAATTTTGTAAATGATCTGAGAAAAGAAATACAGATTGAAGTGGAGATGCTGGATGAACGATTGACTACCGCGCAGGGCGAGAGGGTTTTTTTGGAAGCGGACATGTCCAGAAAAAAGCGAAAACAGAATTTAGATAAAATAGCCGCGCAGCTGATTTTACAGAATTACCTGGATTCACATGTACAAAAAAACAGAATGCAATAATAGCCTCACTCTTGTGACAAACCATATGCCCGGCATGGAATCTTTGGCCATAGGCATATGGATAAGGACAGGTTCCAGGAATGAGGATGAAAAAAATTCCGGGATCTCTCATTTTCTGGAGCACATGCTTTTTAAAGGCACGCCTTCCAGGGATTGCAGGAAGCTTAAGGAAGAAATAGAAGGAAGGGGTGGCTCTTTAAACGGATTTACTTCGGAAGAGATTTCTTGTTTTCTGGCAAAGGTCAGTTATAAGCACGCGGATATAGCCCTGGAAGTCTTGTCTGATATGGTGCTGAACGCAAGCATTAAACAAGATGAGCTTGACCGCGAGCGCAGAGTAATAATCGAAGAGATAAAAATGTACCAGGATCTTCCGAACCACCATGTGCATGACATATTGGCTGAAATCATGTGGCCGGCTAATCCTTTGGGTTTTTCTATAGCCGGCAGCATAGAATCAGTAAGCTCTATTTCAAGAAAAGCCGTTGTTAAATACAGGGACGAAAATTATACGCCTGAAAACATGGTTATTGTTTTATGCGGTAATATAGACCACGAAAAGATAGAGGCAAGCGTTCAAAAGATATTTTCTAAAACTGTGAAAGGAAAAACCTATCCGCCAGAACGCTTTTGCAGCAAGCAATCAAAGCCGCGGATGAAAATAATAAATAAAGATACAAAACAGTCGCATATATCCATGGGGCTGCATTCTTTTGGAAGGATTCATAAGGATCGGTATGCCCTCACGCTTCTGCACATCATCCTGGGAGCTAACATGTCGTCCAGGCTGTTTGAAAACATAAGGGAGAAAAAAGGGCTTGCTTATGAGATAGGTTCGGATGTTAAAAGATATAATGAGACAGGCGCGTTTGTGGTACACGCAGGCACAGAGCATAAAAAGGCCCCGGAGGCGATAAGATGCATCTTGAAGGAATTAAAAGAGATCAAAGAAAATCATGTTAGCGCGGGCGAATTAAGAAGGGCCGGGGAATTTTTCAAGGTCCAGCTTCTGATGGCGCTGGAGGATACGGTAGACCACATGCTGTGGCTCGGAGAATACGCAGCTTCTTTAAATAAACTGCCTGATAAAAAAGAGATTATAAAAAAAGTCGAAGCCGTGACTAGTGATGATATAAAACGAGTGGCCCAGGGCATATTCAAAAGCCCATGCTTGAACTTAGCCATGATAGGCGAACTTAAAGACAAAGAGCGGAAAGAAATAGAAAAGGACCTGGTTTTATAAGGAGTGCTTATGAATAAAAAAATACTGGTTGCTCCGAGTTTATTGTCAGCGGATTTTTCAATACTTAAAGAGGAAATAAAGAAGGTTGAGGATTCCGGGGCTGACATGATACATGTTGATGTGATGGACGGGCATTTCGTGCCTAATATCACTATAGGGCCTTTGATAGTTGAGGCGGCGAGAAGGTGCACTAAAATGGTTTTAGATGTACATTTAATGATAGAGGAGCCGCATAGATTTATCAAAGATTTTGTAGAAGCGGGAAGTGACATTATTACGATACATGCTGAAGCGTACGCTCAAGGCTCCAGACTGAAGGCCGAAGGGTTAAAGAAAGGTGTTTCTAAAAGTACCGATAAGATAGATGAAGCGCGAGTAAAAGAAGTTTTAGCGCAGATCAAATCTTTCAGAAAAACCCCGGGCCTGTCTCTAAACCCTGATTCGCCTTTATGCATAGAAGGGGTGCTAAAAGACGCTGATATGGTTTTATTTATGTCGGTTCACCCCGGGTTCGGCGGGCAGAGTTTTATAGAATCTATATTGCCGAAAGTCAAAGCGCTTAGAAAAATATATTCCGGGGATATAGAAGTAGACGGCGGAATAAATGATAAAAATGCCAAATTAGTTATTGAATCAGGCGCGAATATACTAGTGGCAGGGTCGTATTTCTTCGGCGCAAAAAATAAATCAGAAGCTGTGAATAAACTACGCATACAATAGAAAGGGAAGGGCAGGTGAGATGGGCATTAAATTCGGAACAGACGGCTGGAGGGCGATAATATCGCAGGATTTTACATTTGAAAACGTGAAAATAGCTTCTCAGGCAGTGGCAGACCATTTCAAAGCTAAGGATGCTGTTTTTGCAATCGGGTATGATTGGAGATTTTTATCCGAGAAATACGCTGAACTTGCGGCAGAGGTTCTTGCGGCCAACGGCATCAGGGTGCTGCTTTCGGACAAGGCTGTCCCGACGCCTTTGGTAAGCTTTACAATAAAAAATAAAAAATTATCAGGCGGCCTGATGTTGTCGGCAAGCCATAATCCGCCTTATTATAACGGCCTGAAGATAAAAGCGCCTTACGCAGGAACTGCTGACGAAGGCATTACAAAGTCTGTGGAATCGCTGTTAGGCAAAAATCCCGTGCAGTCCATGGAATTTAAAAAAGGCATAGAAAGCGGGATGATAGTTCTTACCGACCTGAAAAAAGACTATATGAAATTTGCGAGGGCCTACATTGACCTGAGACATTTAAAAAACGCAAAGGTCAATGTGCTGGTGGATTGCATGCATGGCGTAGGGGACGGATACATACCTGAGATACTTAAAGGCACGAAGATAAAAATAACCCAGATGAGGACGGGTCGGGATACCCTGTTCGGCGGCGTTAATCCTGAGCCTATTCCGAAAAATCTCGAAGCACCTTTTAAGGCAATGAAAGATAAAAAAGCAAGGTATGATATTTGCATAGTAAACGACGGAGACGCGGATAGGATAGGCGCGGTTATACCAGGCGGAAAATTCATGGGGGCAGGCCAGATAATGGCGCTATTGTTGCTGCATTTTATAGAAGATAGGCATTGGAAAGGCGGGGTGGTGAAAACAGTCTCCAACACCACTCTCATAGACCTTATTGCTAAAAAATACCATTTGAAATTGTACGAAACACCGGTTGGATTTAAATACATATGCAGGCTCATGCTGGATGAGGATATCCTTATCGGCGGAGAGGAATCAGGCGGCATAGGCGTAAAGAATTATATGCCAGAAAGAGATGGTATGCTTCTGGGCGCGCTTCTCGTAGAAATGATGGCGCATAGAAAAAAAGGTATCCTGGAGATATTGAAGGATGTAGAAAAAGAATACGGAGCATTTAAGTACCAAAGGATAGACATGGATTATTCTGACGAAAAAAAGAAAAAACTAATGGAGCTCTTAAAGACCGATCCGCCAAAGCAGGTTTGCGGAAAGATCGTAAAAGAAATAAAATCTTTTGACGGCCATAAGTTTATAATGCCGGATAACAGCTGGTTAATCTTGAGATTGTCAGGCACAGAGCCTATCCTGAGGATATACGCGGAAGCCTCCAGCGAAAAAATAGCCCTCTCATACCTGGATTTCGGCAAAAAATTAGCCCTCAGCATGTAAATAACCGGAAAATCGAAAATGTTGAAGTGCATATAATGAGATTATGGATAAAGCTAGGATAAGAAATTTTTGTATCATTGCGCACATAGACCACGGGAAGTCTACGCTTGCCGACAGGCTGCTTCAGCTCACGGATACGGTAAATAAAAGGCAGTTCAGGGAGCAGTTGTTGGATGATATGGATCTCGAACGGGAACGCGGCATTACTATTAAAGCAAGCGCTGTCAGAATGTCCTACAAGGCAAAGGACGGCGAGATTTACGAATTGAATCTTATTGATACGCCAGGTCACGTGGATTTCAGCTATGAGGTTTCAAAATCTTTATCAGCGTGCGAAGGCGCAGTGCTTCTGGTGGACGCAGCTCAGGGCGTTGAAGCCCAGACAGTGGCAAATCTGCAACATGCGCTTGATAAAAAGCTCACCATAATTCCTGTTATAAATAAAATAGACCTGCAGAACGCAGATCCCGAAAGAGTCATAGAAGAAATAAAAGGTATTCTGAAAGTCGAGAGCGATGAAATAATACTCGCTAGCGCCAAAGAAGGTACCGGAACCTTAGAGCTACTTGAAAGAATAATAAGGGATGTGCCTCCTCCGAGCGGTAGCCAAGATGAAGCGCTTCAGGCGCTATTATTTGATTCAGCGTATGATACTTACAGAGGCGTCATAGTTTACGTAAGAGTCGTAAACGGTGTTATCAAAAAAGGCATGAATATCCTTATGATGGCCAGTTCTAAAAAATACGAGGTTCAGGAGGTAGGCATGTTCAGGCCTCAGATGGAACCGGTAGACAGTCTTTCGTGCGGAGAAGTCGGTTATGTTATTTGTCAGATAAAAGAAGCGAAAGAAGTAAAAAACGGAGATACGATTACCAACGCTAAAAATCCAGCTGACAAGCCTTTGATAGGTTATAAACAACTCAAGCCCATGGTATTCTGCGGCATATATCCTGTTAATTCAAAGGATTTTGATTTTCTCAAAAATGCCATTGAAAAATTAGAATTAAGCGACTCGTCTTTTGTGTATGAATCTGAAAATTCTCCGTCATTGGGTTTTGGCTATAGGGCTGGTTTTCTAGGGCTTTTGCATATGGAGATAGCGCAGGAAAGGCTAGAGAGAGAATATGACCTGAATCTTGTTATTACTACTCCGAGCGTTGTTTACAGGGTTAAGGACAAAAAGGGCAATATCACAGAAGTTGACAACCCCAGTAAATTGCCAGAACCTCAGAATATAGAAGAGATTTCAGAACCATTTGCAATTACTTACATAATGGTGCCCCAGGATGCAGTGAGCATAGTTATAGAATTTGCGAAATCAAGGCGCGGAGAATATAAATCAACGGAATATATTTCTCACGACAAGATAAAGCTTACTTTTCAAATGCCGTTGTCCGAGCTTATAGTGGATTTTTACGATAAAATAAAATCTATGACAAGAGGATATGGCTCTCTGGACTATGAAATAAGCGAATACAAGCCAGGTCACCTTGTGAAACTTGACATATTGATAAACGGCGATCCTTGCGACGCGCTCTCCTCGATCGTTCATAAGGAAAAATCTCAATACAGAGGCAGGATACTTGCAGCGAAGCTCAAAGAACTTATCCCGAGACAGATGTTTGAAGTAGCGATACAGGCGGCGATAGGCAATAATGTAGTAGCAAGAGAAACAGTCAGGCCAATGGGTAAAAACGTAACCGCAAAATGTTACGGCGGAGATATTTCTAGAAAACGCAAGCTTTGGGAGAAACAAAAAGAGGGAAAAAAACGGATGAAACAGTTTGGAAAAGTACAGATACCGCAGGAGGCATTTCTCGCTGTATTAAAAATCTAAACAACTGGAAAACCGACGTTGTTGAATTTTAAGAAAGGGGCTGCATGAACAACAAAATGCGTTATTTGATGAAGGAATGGGTTGAACCGATAGTCATAGCTATAGTGCTTGCGCTTATAATAAGGACATTTGTAGTGCAGGCGTTCAAGATACCTACTGGTTCAATGAGAACCACTTTGATAGAAGGCGACAGGATACTGGTGTGTAAATTTATATACAAATTTACGCAGCCGAAAAGAGGCGATGTAATTGTGTTTATATCCCCCGAGGACAAGAAAAAAGATTTTATAAAAAGACTGGTTGGGCTGCCGAACGAAAATATCCAGATTTCAAACGGCGCCATACTGATTAATAACAACCCCGCGGAAGAAGGCTCTATTTTAAAAAAGCAGCATTATTACAATAGGGGGGATTTCGGCATGGAAGGTCAAAGCATTACAGTGCCGGATGATGCCTATTATGTGCTGGGAGACAACAGTATTTCAAGCCGGGATTCAAGATATTGGGGTTTTATGCCTAAAAAGTTCCTGCTGGGGAAAGCGTTTTTAATATACTGGCCGCCCAATAGGATCAGGGTGATTAAATAGCTATATTATACTTGACCGCGTTTTAAAAGATGTTATAATTATAAAAAACAGGAGGTGTTTAATGAAAAAATATACAGTAGTCGTATTATTGCTGTTATTGGTAGTAGCTGTGGCAGGCTGCACGAGCACCCAGAAAGGCGCAGGAATCGGCACTCTTATCGGAGCCGGGGCAGGCGCTATTATAGGCCACCAGTCAGGTCATGCAGCTGAAGGCGCCCTGATAGGCGGAGCAGCAGGAGCAGCAGGCGGCGCATTGGTCGGCGATTCAATGGATACTAAATTTTGCCCTGTATGCGGAAAGCAGTTTGGTTCGGATGTACAATATTGCCCGGCAGATGGAACAGAATTAAAGGTTATTCAGAAGTAACTATTGAACATAACCATTACGACCCCGCTCCGATTATAAATCGGAGCGGGGTTTTTTATGCAATACTTTCAATAATAGGTAACACTAATAGGCATTTGCAGCCCTGTCAGGCAGGTCTGAGGCACATCAGAAACGTTTCGGCATCATAGATATCTTATATATAAGCGCGCAAGGGATTACGGCGAAGTTTTTATACTGTCAAGACTGCCTGCAGTATAAAAAATGAGCCGTAAACCGTAGCGCGCGGCGAAACCAGTTTCAGTGCCGAATGGTCTGCCTGACAGGGCTGAAAACTACGCAAAGTGTTATATAGCTATTCTAATAATACAAGTGGAGTTTTTTTATTTATTGACCATATATGCCGGACATGTTAAAATTTAACTTACTATGGAAGAATTCAAGATAACATTTTTGCAGGAACATAAGTCTGTTTATATAGATAGAGGAACAGACCTTTTGACAGCTGCTTTAAAGACTGGCATACATATATATAATAGCTGTGGGGGAGAGGGTGTGTGCGGCAGATGTAAAGTAATAGTTAAAAAAGGCGATTATATAACCGAAGATAGCGGCAGGACTGCAGAAAAAGAGCGTAAGGAAGGCTATGTGCTTGCCTGCAGAACCACGCCTGAATCAGACATGGAAGTGCTTGTGCCGGAAGAATCTATGCTGGGAGATCTTGAGATACTCACTGAGGAGATAAAGGCAAAGCGCCTGGCAGGGCTTTATACGCCCGTTGAAGAGATAGAAGAAGAGCGCCACAAGACGGCTGCAAAGATTTTTAAGCATGGACCTTTATCCACAAAGCTATTTTTAAAGCTTCCAAAACCGACTATTGACGATAATTCCGGAGACGCAGACAGGCTGTTAAAAGAGATAAAAAAGCACCACAAAGAAATCAATATAATGCAGGTGGGGTTAAGTAATATAAAAAAGCTGCCCAGGCTTTTAAGGGAGGGCGGATGGGAAGTTACTGTAACCCTTGGCAACAGGAATAAGACCATAGAAGTCGTGTTGATTGAACCCGGAGATCAGTCCAAGAAAAATTTCGGAGTGGCTGTGGATATAGGCACCACTACTATTGTTGCCTATCTGGTAAATCTGGATTCCCAAAAAGTGCTTGGCTCAAAGGCAAGCTATAATCCCCAGGTGGATTTCGGAGAAGATGTTATTTCCAGGATTATTTTCGCCCAGCATGAAAAAGGTCTGGAGAAATTGCATCATGCAGTAATAGACACTGTAAATACCCTGATTGACAATCTGATAAAGGAAGCGAAACTGACTCTGGATGATGTGACAGCTGTTATTAGCGCCGGCAATACCACAATGACCCACCTGCTTTTAAAAATTGACCCCGCTTACATAAGAAAAGAGCCTTATATACCGGCTGTAAATTTTATGCCTGTGATAAGAGCCGCTGAAGCCGGTATAAAAATAAACCCAAGAGGCCTTTTGGCATGTCTTCCGTGCATAGGAAGCTATGTGGGAGGCGACATAGTGGCGGGGATTCTTGCATCAGGCATGGACAAGGCAAAAGACCTGACTCTCTTTATAGATTTAGGCACTAACGGTGAAGTCGTGCTTGGCAATAAAGAATGGTTAATGGCATGTTCCACTTCAGCAGGCCCTTGTTTTGAAGGAGGGGGCCTTAAATCCGGGATACGGGCTATGAAGGGGGCTATCCAGAATATTTCTATAAAGAATAACTCTCTTGAATGCCAGACCATAGGGAACCTGCCTCCAAGGGGCATCTGCGGCTCAGGTGTAGTAGATATCATAAGCGAATTATTGAAAAATAAAATAATAGACAGGTCCGGCAGGATAAAAGAAAATAAAATCTGCAAGGTCAGGGACTCGGAAGGCGTAAAAGAAATAATCCTAGCGGAAGCTAAAGATTCAGCTACCGGCAAAGATATTACTATAGATGAAAATGACATAAAAAATTTAATACATTCAAAAGGCGCTATCTATACCGGCATAGAGGTTTTGCTGAAAGAAGCAGGTTTTAAAAAATCAGATATAAAACATATCTTTATCGCAGGCGGCCTTGGGACGGCCTTGAATATCCGTTCAGCAATCAATATCGGGCTATTGCCGGATCTGCCTGAAAAGAATTTTATTTTCCTGGGCAATACTTCGGTGGCAGGCGCGAAGATGTGCCTTTTGTCAAGCGAGGCAATGGAAGCTGCAGACTCTATTGCAAATAAAATGGCTTATCTTGATTTAAGCACAAGCGCGTCTTTTATGAATAATTACAGCGCCGCGCTATTTCTGCCTCATACAGACATAGAGTCGTTTCCGAGCGTAAAGAAGATATTGGGGGCGTGAAGGTTATTTTATGGCGTATATTATCGCGGTAGCAGGCAAGGGCGGGGTAGGGAAAACAACGATTTCTGCGATTTTAGTGCAGCATCTCTTGAAAATAGACAAGCCTGTACTTGCAGTTGATGCGGATCCTAATTCCAATTTAAATGTGGCGCTTGGGATGGAATACGAAGAGACTATCGCTGACATCAGAGAAGAGGTTAAAAACAAAACCCCGGATAATTTTTCTAAGAGCGAATTTTTCGGGCTAAGGCTCGAGGAAGCTCTTGGCGAAGGAAAGGGATTTGATCTTTTAGTTATGGGCAGGCCTGAAGGCCCCGGCTGTTACTGCGCTGTAAACAATATATTGAGAGATTATCTTTTAAGGATCTCTAAAAAGTATAAATTTGTTGTTATTGACAATGAAGCCGGCATGGAGCATCTTTCCAGGCGGACAGCAGCTGATATAGACCTGCTTTTACTTGTAAGCGATCCTACGATGGTAGGTATTAATTCAGCAATAAGCGCATTTAATACAGCCAGGAGCGCCGGGGTAAAGATAAAAGACATAGAGTTAATTATCAATAAATCAAAAGGCGAGCTGGAAACGGATAAATTGGAATTAATAGAAAAAGCGAAGTTAAAAATAGGCGGGTATATCGGTTTTCAGGATGAGATACAGAAAGACAGCGAAAAAGGCTATAGCGTAAAACCAGAGATTGCTTCGTCGCCCGCTTTAAGCGGACTCCTCGCAATGACGTCTATCATGTCATTGCGAGGCCGAAAGGCCGAAGCAATCTCGTAATAGGAGACAAATAATGGAAAGATTAATTGAAAAATGGCAGGATAAGATCAGCGAGGTTGTAATAGGCGCAAAAAAGCCGATAACAATAGGCGGAGAAACTGGGATATATTTTATAGACGGCGAAGACAAATGCCCCAATCCTCCGCGCGTAGCAATGGAGGTGTGGGATATGGAGCCGGAGGCATGGCCCGAGGTATTGAAAACAAATTTTGGAAACGCCCTCAAAGACCCCGTTGAATGGGCAAAACTTTGCGCGGATAAATTTTCAGCCGACCTTATATGCCTTAGGCTTGCCAGCACTCATCCTGATACAAAAAATGCCTCCAGTCAGGAAGCAGGCAAGACTCTTGAGAAAATCCTTAAAGCGGTTTCAGTACCCTTGATAGTAATAGGAAGTTCGGCTCCTGAAAAAGACAATGAGGTAATGGCGCATTGCGCAAATGCGGCAAAAGGCGAAAATTGCCTGTTCGGCATTGCAACGCAGGATAATTACAAGACGCTTACCGCCGCATGTCTTAGTTCAGGCCACTCTATAATTTCAGAAGCGCCTATAGATATAAATATAGCAAAACAGCTGAACATACTTATTTGCGATATGCAATTTTCTGCGGATAAGATAGTAATCCATCACGCAACAGGAGCGCTTGGGTATGGCCTTGAATATACGTATTCTATAATGGAAAGGACCAGGCTTGCCGGCCTTTCAGGGGACAGGATGTTATCCATGCCTATGATAAATTTTGTTGGCCAGGAAGCGTGGCGCACTAAAGAAGCGAAAACAGGCCAAAAAGATACAGGTATCTTATGGGAAGTAGCTACTGCTACAGCATATCTGAATTCAGGAGCCGATATACTGGTAATGAATCATCCAAAGGCAGTTGAACAAATAAATAAAGCGATAAAGGCACTGAAAGGATAAAGGGGAAAATGTTTATTATAGGCGAACGAATTAACGGGATGTTTAAGGATGTGGCAAAGGCTATCAAGGAAAAAGACAAGGCTGTTATCCATACCCTTGCATTGAAACAGGTTTCCTGCAAGGCGAGCGCGCTTGACGTGAACGTTGGCCCGGCTTCAGCCAATCCAAAAGAGGCGATGGAATGGCTTGTTAAAACTATCCAGGAAGTCACTGACATAACTCTCGCGATAGATACCACAAAGCAGGATGTGATGGAGACAGGGCTCAGTCTTTGCAAGGCAAAGCCCATTATAAATTCAGCAAATGCAAACGAAGAAAAAATAAAAAATCTTTTCAGTCTTGCCAAAAAATATAACGCCTCTGTTATCGGGCTTACGATGGATAAGGTCGGCATACCCAAAGACAGCGAAGGCAGGATGGAGCTGGCAATGAAACTGGTTGCGGCCTGCGTGGAATACGGGATTGACACGTCAGAGCTTTATTTAGACGCTGTTATATTGCCCGTGAATGTAGCGCAGCCGCACGCAAAAGAAGTCCTTAAAACTATCAGGGATTCAAAGATGCTGGCTGATCCGGCGCCTAAAACAGTGCTGGGGCTTTCAAACGTGTCTCAGGGTTCCCCGTCACAATCTAAAAGCCTAATCAACAGAACTTTTCTGGCAATGGCTATATCGAGCGGCCTGGATGCGGCAATAATGGACGTAACCGACAGAGAGTTGATGGACAGCATGATAACAGCAGAGCTTTTGATGGAAAAACAGCTCTACTGCGATTCGTACCTGGAGGCCTATAGGAAAAAATGATGGCTATTGTAACCAAAAAAATAAAACTTTCCACTAAAGGCGACACGGATATAATAAATATCACTGCGGAAACAACAACAGCTGTCTTAAACTCCGGCTTGAACAACGGATCTGTAACTGTTTTTGTGCCAGGTGCCACGGGCGGCATTACGACGCTTGAATATGAGCCTGGGCTGGTGGAAGACCTTAAGACATATTTTGAAAAGATAGCGCCCAAGGAAGGCGAATATCAGCATAACATAAGATGGAAAGACGGTAACGGATATTCTCATGTAAGGGCAGCTTTTTTAGGCCCAGATGTAACAATACCTATTGTGGATAATCAGATGCAGCTGGGCAAATGGCAGCAGATAGTTTTTATAGATTTTGACAATAGACCGAGAGAACGCGAAGTAATAGTGCAAATAATAGGTGAGTGAAGTCCGACGCCCATCATTAAATAATAGGCAAATAAAATGAAACCAATATTACAAGTTGCTTTAGATTTTGTGGATTTAAGCCGCGCAATGAAATGCGCAGGGGAATCAGCCATGGGAGGAATAGACTGGCTGGAAGCAGGAACGCCTTTAATAAAAAGCGAGGGGCTTAACGCCATAAGAAAACTGCGCGAAAAATTTCCTACAAAAACAATCGTAGCTGACATGAAGATAATGGACGCTGGACGTACGGAGGTTGAGATTGCGGCAAAATCAGGCGCGAATATAGTGTGCGTACTAGGAGCTGCAAGCGATGCTACTATAAAAGAATGCGTGGACGCAGCCCACAATTACGGGGCGAAGATACAGGTAGACCTTATCGCAATAAAAGATGTAAAGAAAAGGGCAATAGAAGTAGAAAAACTCGGGGTTGATTATATAGGCGTGCATTGTCCTATTGACGACCAGATGCGAGGAAAAGATCCTTTCAGGGAACTGAAGGATATCGCAAGACATATAACCATTCCCATAGCTGTGGCAGGCGGAATAAATTCTGAAACAGCCGCTGACGCTGTAAAAGCAGGCGCAAGTATAATCATAGTGGGCGGGGCAATAAATAAATCCAAAGACGCAAAAAAAGCAACGGAAGACATAAAGCGATCAATAAATCAGTTGAAAAAAATAAAAACAATTCTTTTTAAAAGAGGCTCTGAAAAAGATATCGCGAAAATTTTGATGAAAATCTCTACCTCGAATCTTTCTGACGCTATGCATAGGCAGGGCGCTTTGAAAGACCTAATAAGCGTTAATCCCGGTTTAAAGATGTGCGGCCAGGCATTGACAGTAAGGACTTATCCCGGAGATTGGGCAAAGCCGGTAGAGGCGATCGAGATAGCGGAAGAAGGCCAGGTGATAGTTATTGACGCAGGAGGCGTAGGGCCTGCTATCTGGGGAGAGCTGGCTACCCACGGAGCTATCCAGAAAAAACTGGCAGGCGTTGTGATAGACGGTGCTATACGCGACGTCAAAGAAATAAGAAGCCTTAAATTTCCCGCTTTTGCAAGAATAATTTCTCCTTCAGCCGGAGAGCCCAAAGGATTTGGAGAGATAGGCGTAAGCGTAAACGCGGGAGGAGTTAAGGTATTCAGCGGAGATTGGATATTGGGAGATGACGACGGAGTGGTTGTTATACCCAAAAACAGGGCAGTGGAATTCGCAAACAGGGCAATGAGCGTAATGGAGACAGAAAACCGCCTTAGAAAAGAGATAGACGAAGGTTCCACACTGTCAAAGGTAATAGAGCTTTTGAAGTGGGAGAAAAAGTGATACAAAGAAGAATCTTTATAGCGGCCACAATGCAGAACGACGGCAAGACCACTATATCTTTAGGCCTTATCAAGGCGCTTAAGAAAAGGTTTAAGAAAGTAGCTTTTATAAAGCCTGTCGGCCAGAGATACGTGCTTGAGCGCGGATATAAAGTCGATGAAGACTCTGTTCTGATTGAAAAAGTTTGCGGCATGAGAGGTTCCATAAAAGACATGAGCCCTGTGGCAATAGATAAGGGGTTCACGGAAAATTATATAAGGAGAGGCGACCACAGGAAATTAGTGGATAATGTAATAGCTTCTTTTGAGCGCATATCAAAAAGAAAGGACGTGGTGATAATAGAAGGTACGGGCCACGCAGGTGTAGGTTCTATATTTGATCTTTCCAATGCAAAGGTCGCAAATCTTCTGGATGCCAAAGTGATACTTGTGACTTCCGGAGGCATAGGCAAGCCGATGGACGAGATAGACCTGAATATGGCATTGTTTGAACGAGAAGGCGTGGATGTGATAGGCGTTATTATTAACAAGGTACTCGCGTCCAAGTATAAAAAAGTAAAAGACATGCTAAAAATGGGGCTCAAAAGAAAAGGCATTGATGTGTTGGGTGTAATTCCGTATTTTTCGAAACTGTCAAATCCTACGATTCAAAATATCATAGACGAAACCAATCTGAAGCTCGTATCTAAAAAAGTAGGATTATCTAACATAGTACGCAATATCTTTATAGGGGCTATGGAGCCTTGCGATGCCTTGAGTTTTATAGAAATAGACTCTCTTCTGATAATCCCTGGGGACAGGAAAGATGTTATAATGGCGGTGTTGACGGTGCATCTTCTAAAAAAACAGAAAAGGAAGATCTCGATAGCAGGCATCATATTGACAGGAGGCATAGTGCCGAATAAAAAAATAATGAAGCTCATAGAAAATGCGGACATCCCTGTTCTTTTGAGCAAAGATCATACATATAAAGTTTCTTCGGAGATACATGATCTTGCAGTCAAGATAGGGCCTCTGGACAAGGGTAAAGCCCTGATAGCGGAAAACCTTGTTATGGATTACGTGGATGTGGACAGGATACTGGAAAAGACAAAATAGGAGGTTCAAATGTTCGGGATAGGGATGCCGGAATTGATTTTGATATTGGTGATATGCCTTTTGGTGTTCGGGGCTTCTAAACTGCCTGAAATAGGAAGAAATCTTGGAAAAGGGATAGGTGAATTCAAAAAAGGCATGAAGGATGACGATACCCTTTCGAAAAAAGACTAATAGTGCTTGACACCAGCATCTGTTTTATATAAAATTGAACTATATTTAGGGGGTGAAAACGAATGTCAAGGATAGAAATAGCTCCAGGGGAATCCCTGGAAAAGGCTTTAAGGCGTTTTAAGAAGAAAATAGAGCGTGATGGTTTATTGAAGTTATTAAAAGCCAGAAAACATTACGAGAAACCAAGCGAGAAAAGGAGAAGGAAGCAGCGTTCTCCTAAAACACCTAGCAGATATTAGTACAATAGAGTGAAATAATTTTACGTGCCCAAGATGATAAAAAAAATTATTCCGATATCTCTCTTGGCATTTTTTGTTTTAGGCGCTTTTTTAAGCGCGCCTTTAAATGCCCGGGACACAATAACGCTGGATAATGGCCTGAAGGCAGTTATAAAAGAAGACCACAGAAATCCCCTTGTGGTCTTTTCTGTTTTTATTGATTCGGGCTCTGCCTCGGAAGGAGACTACGCCGGAACAGGCATCAGTCACTTGATAGAACATATGCTTTTTAAAGGGACCAGAAAATATCCCGGCGGTTCCATAGAAGATATATTGAATAGATATGGAGGCGATATAGAAGCATATACATCCTATGACTACACGGGCTACAGCATAACCATACTCAAGGAACATCTAGGCACAGCCATTGACGTATTAAAAGAAATGCTTACCGCGCCCATGTTTGATGCAAAAGAGCTTAAAAAAGAGATGGCGGTCATAGAACGGGAAATGGATATGAATAAAGATGACCCTGATAAAAAACTTTCCCGCATGACATTTGAGACAGCATTTCTCGCGCATCCTTACCGTATCCCGGTAATAGGATATAAAGAAAATTTTATAAAGTTGACGAAAGAAGACATTGTAAAATTTTTCAAGTCTCATTATGCGCCGGAAAAAATGACTATTTCTCTGGTCGGGGATATAAATGCAGAAGAGGCGCTTCGTAAAATAAATTTGTCTTTTGGGGCGATCCCGCGCGGGAACAATACTATAACTATCAGGCCGAAAGAGCCGCCTCAGGCAGCAGAAAGATTTTTAGAAGAAAAAACTGATATAGACGGCGCGTATATGAATTTAAGTTTTCACTCTACCGGCCTGCTGGATGATGATTTATACGCAATGGATCTTTTGGCCTTTATAATGGGCCAGGGAGAGAGCTCTATCCTGAATGAAAAACTGAGAATGAAAGACCGGCTATTGCTTTCTGTTTCAGCTTACAACTATACTCCTAAAGACCCTGGACTTTTTATAATCTCCAGCGTATTGAAGGAAGAAAACACACCAAGGGCAATCAACGCCATAATAAGTCAGATAGAAAACTTGAAACAAAACGGAGTCAGTGAAGATGAACTTTTAAAAGCGAAAAATAATTTTATAGCAGCCTATGTGTTCCAGAAAGAAACTATCCATGCCCAGGCAAATGATATAGCGCAGAGCCAGCTATTAACAGGCAGTCCGGATTTCTTTAAGCAATACGTGGAAAACATAAAGGCTGTAACCCCGGAAGACATAAAACAAGCAGTTTCAAAATATCTCAACGTTCACAACATGACCGTTACTATTCTCAGTAAATCCGGGAAGTCCTTGAAGAAAGAGGACGATACCGGCCTTGAAAAAAAAAGAGAGGACGTCAGAAAAGTTTTGCTTTCTAGCGGGATCCCGTTAGTTATTTCCGAAAACCACAGCTTGCCTGTAATAGCCGTATCTATTTTATCTAGAGGCGGGGTGAGAGCTGAGAATGAAAATAATAACGGCATTTCAATGCTATCCAGCCGGATGCTTATGGATGGCACAAGCTCTATGTCGAGAAGCGAGATCGCCAGGTTCTACGAATCAAGGGCTATATCGCTCGGAACTTATTCCGGAAATAATAGCGCAGGGATTAATATAACATGCCTTAAAGAGCACATAGAAGATGCGCTAAAGCTTGCTTCCGATATCTGCGTTAGTTCTGTTTTTCCGGAAGAAGAGTTTAAGAGAGAAAAAACCGAGATGATAGAAGCCATAAAGATGCAGGACAACGAGCTGGTTAACCATGGCCACAGATTATTAAAAGAGATGCTTTTTAAAACCCATCCTTACGGGTTTCAGGCAACAGGCAGCCTGAAGAGCATTGATAAAATCGCAATAGAGAAAGTAAAGGATTTTTATAAAAAAACTGTTTCTTTGGATAATATTGCGATAGGCGTATCAGGGGATTTCCAAAGCGATGAAATGCAAAGCCTGGTTGAAAAGTATTTCTCAAAGATATTCATAGGAGAGGGGTTGAAACCTTCCCCGATAAAAGAACCTCCTATTGAAAAAATAAGGGAGAATATCGTAACTACAGATAAAAGCCAGTCGCTTGTGCTTGTAGGGTTTCGCGGAATAGACATCTATGATAAAGACAAGTACGCTGTAGAAATACTCGCTGATATTCTGTCAAATTCTTCCGGGGTATTATTTAAAAACATCCGGGGAGAAAAAGGCCTTGCCTACGCAGTGGGGGCTTTTAATGTATTGGGCATAGACCCCGGATATCTGGCTATATACGGCTTGACCTCAAAACAAAACGCAGCTAAAGTAAAGAATGGGGTATTCAGGGAATTGAATAAGCTGCGCAGAGACGGAGTAAAAAAAGAGGATATAGAAAAATCTAAAAATTATATAAAAGCCATGCGCAAAGCAGGCATGCAGTCTAATTCCAGTTTTATTTTTAGCATAACAATGGACGAACTTTACGGCCTGGGCTATGATAATTACAAAAACTTTGATAAAAATATAGATGCTGTCAGGCCGGAAGATGTCAAGGCTGCGGCAAAAAGAATTTTAACGCTGGATAAATGCGCAATATTAATTTTAAAAGGTAGCCAGTGATACGAAGACCTGTTGTAGCAGGACAATTTTATCCCCAGACTGAAGAAAGCCTCAGAAAGATGCTCTCCGGCCTGATAGAAGTTTCTTCGGAAAAACAGGACGCTATAGGCGTGATAATGCCGCATGCGGGTTATGTATATTCCGGATACGTGGCAGGCCTTACAATAGCAAAAGTAATGCTTAAAAAAACAGTTATAATCTTGGGCACTAATCATACATCCGCAGGAGAAAGATTCAGCATTATGACAGAGGGCAAGTGGTCCACTCCGATGGGAGAGGTAAAGATAGATGTTGAAATCGCAGAATCTATTCTAAGGGAAAGCGCGCTGCTGAAAAAAGACACGCTTGCTCACATGTACGAGCATTCGATAGAGGTGGAACTGCCTTTTATACAATACCTGGAAAGCGATATAAAGATAGTGCCTATAGTTATTTCGCAGGGAAGCCTTGCGGAATATCAGAAACTGGGCGAGGAAATAGCAGCCGGCTTTCAGAAGGTCGGCAGGACAGGTTTATTTATGGCCAGCACTGATATGACGCACTATGAATCAGAAGAGACTGCCAAACAAAAAGACAGGCTAGCCATAGACGCGATATTGACCATGGACGAGGAAAAATTATTTAATGTGGTCAGGCAGAAAGATATATCCATGTGCGGAATTGCGCCGACATGTACCCTGATAAGCTTATGCAAGAAACTGGGCGCTACTAAGTCAGGCCTTGTAAAATACCAGACAAGCGGAGATACGTCCGGCGACTACAGTTCTGTAGTAGGCTATGCAGGGATGATTATATGGTAAAAAACAGGTTATCTATTATATTGAGATTCACCTTGAGCTTCGGCCTGCTTTTTCTTTTGATATGGCTAATGAGAAAAGACGCAAAAGAGGTGATTGGCATTTTTAAAAGTTCTGACAAGACGCTGATTCTATTTGCAGTCCTTGTTAATATACCGCTTTCCATAGCTGTTGCTTACAGATTAAAACTCCTCATGTCCGGTCAAAAGATTTTATTGTCTATGAAAGACGCTATTTACCTCACGTTTATAGGGTATTTCTTTAATAATTTTTTACCGACAGCAATAGGGGGAGATATAGCAAAGGCGTATTACGCTTCCAAAAAAACCAGCAACAAGGTTGCCTCTTATGCTGCTGTATTGGCTGACAGGCTTCTGGGCCTGATAGCCACTTTGCTGGTAGCTCTGACAGGGCTTCTTTTCATAGGAAAGAGCGTGGATAATAAATTTATCATATGGGGAGTGCTGGTTGTTTTTATCCTGGTGGCATTGATGATATTTTTTCTGCTTAAAAAAAATAACGTTCCAGCCGGGATTTCTTCCGGAGGAAAAGGCATATTCAATAAAATAAAAGAAAAAGCGTTGAAATTATACACTGCTGTGAATCTTTACAGAAACAGCCCCGGAATTTTAGTGAAAGGTATAATACTGTCTCTTTTCCTTCAATCGCTCGCTATAATGAATATCTATTTATTTGTATTATCTATAGGCGGCAATATGCCTTTATTCAGGCTGTTCCTTATAATTCCGCTTGTATGGGCTGTAAGCATGCTCCCTTCTTTAAACGGGCTTGGAGTCAGGGAAGGGGCATTTGTATATTTTCTTAAAGGCTATATGGGGCCTGAAAAGGCATTTGCAGTGTCTATTTTATGGCTTGGGTTGATAATGATATACAGCTTGATCGGAGGGATATACCAGTTGGCGTGTCCCGTAAAGATCAAAGGAGGAGATCTAAATGATTGACAAGGAATTATTAGCTATATTGGCGTGCCCTGCGTGCAAACAGGATGTGGAATTAAAAGATAATAAGATCTGCTGCGTAAAATGCGGGAAAAAATATCCTATCAGGGACGGAATACCTGTAATGCTCATAGAAGAAGCGGAGTAACAACTATGATGGGAGTGCGACTCCCATCATTGACACAGACAGCTTAAAGGAGTTTTTATGATTAAAGTATTGGTTATCCATGGCCCAAATCTGAATCTACTTGGAAAAAGAGAGCCGGAGGTGTACGGCAAAATCACCATGGAAAGCATTAATAAGAAACTTAAAGAGATAGCCGGAAAGAAAAAAGTAACGCTGGATATTTTCCAGTCAAACCATGAAGGCGAAATAGTGGATAAGATAGGCAAGGCCGGAAATAAGTACAGCGCCATTCTTATAAATCCGGCTGCATATACACATACAAGCGTTGCTATCAGAGACGCAATATCAGCCATTGATATTCCTACTGTAGAGGTGCACCTCTCTAATATTTACGCTAGAGAGGATTTCAGGCACATTTCGCTGATTTCCTCCGTTGCAAAAGGCCAGGTTTCAGGGTTCGGAGCAGATAGTTACTTTTATGGCCTTGACGCAGCAATCAATCTTGTAAAAAAATCAAAGTAGCTGCATATGAAATACAATAATAGGCAGAAAAGATTAGTTAAGTTTTTAATCAACAAGCCCCTTGATGCTTTTCTAGTCAGAAAAAAAGAAAACATATCGTACCTTACAGGCGCTAGAGGCGAAGACTCGCTTCTTTTTGTATCCCCGGGGAAAAATATACTGATAACTGATTCAAGATATGAAGAGGAATATAAAAAATCCGCAATAAAATGCTCTGTCAGGATCACTAAGGCTAAAGACCTGAGTCAGGTTATAATAGAAGCATGCGCTGAAACCAATTCCAGGAGCATAGGTTTTGAGGCAGATCATTTTACTTATCAGGGCTATTTGAAGCTAAAAAAGCTCCTGGGCAACAGAAAACTTATCCCGCTAACGGCCGTCGTAGAAAATATCAGAATGATAAAAGACGATAGCGAGATACGAGATATAAGGCAGGCCTGCAAGGACGGGGCAAGGCTCATGAATTATGCGGTTAAAATTACAAAACAGGGGAAGAGCGAAAATAGCGTAAGACGCGGAATAGAAACGTACGCCTTGAAAAATAATTTAGAGCCGGCAGGTTTTGATATAATAGTAGCCTCCGGAAAAAATTCATCAATGCCGCACGCAGCTCCGTCCGATAGGGTTATAAACCGGCACGAGATGGTCATAATAGATCTCGGGGCCATATATTCCGGGTATAATTCCGACTTGACAAGGACGATTTTTTTGGGTAAAATCAGTCATAAGTATTTGCATATATACACAGCCGTTCTGGCTAGCCAAAGCATAGCTATCGAGAGTCTGAAGCCGGGCGTTTATGCAAAAGATATAGATGCTGTTTCCCGCCAGTATATATCAGATAGAGGCATGGGAAGCTTTTTCCTTCACAGCCTGGGCCACGGCATAGGCCGCGAAACCCACGAAATCCCGGCTATTTCCCAGAACAGCAAAATAAGGCTCGAAAAGGGCATGGTTATAACCGTTGAGCCAGGGATTTATATCCCTGGTTGGGGCGGGATAAGAATAGAAGATACGGTGCTTATCACCAAAAATGGGTGCGAAGTTTTGACAAAAGGAGCAGTAAAATATGCAGGTAGGAATTAACGCTATAAAGAATGGCTTAAATATAGAACTGGAAGGTACAGTTTATTATGTTGTAAGTTATGAAAACGTAAAGCCGGGAAAAGGCAGCGCGTTTGTCCGTACGAAATTAAAAAACATAAAAACAGGCGCGATACTGGAACGTACTTTCAGAAACGAAAAGATAGAAACGATTGACATAGACAAAAGGACTTTTCAATATTTATATAGCTCCGGAGATATCTATGAATTTATGGATCGCGATACATACGATCAATTTCCTCTTCACCGTGATCAGATAAGCCAGGTGGAAAATTATCTTAAAGAAAATATGGAGGTAACAGCCCTTATCTACAAAGGCCGGGTACTTACCCTGGAACCTCCTATATTTATAGATCTAAAAATAATATCTACCGAGCCTGGGATCAGGGGCGATACATCCAAGTCCGGCAATAAGCCGGCAAAGACAGAAACAGGGCTTATTGTGTCAGTACCTCTTTTTGTCAGCGAGGGGGATATGGTGCGTATAGACACAAGGACAAAAGAATACGTAGGCAGGGTATAAAAGGAGACCGAACATGAATCTAAAAGAGATCAAGGAATTAATAACGCTTATGAATGAAAATGAGCTTATGGAGCTTGAGATTGAACGGGACGGGATGAAAATCAGGCTCAGAAAATCTGCATCGGGCAAAATAGAGACTATCGCAGAGGAACGCATTGCTCCCAGCGTCGCCCAGATTGTCAAGGCAGGCGAGAAGCCTGCTGAGCCCGGTAAGCCTGAACGAAATGTTATAGCTATAAAGGCGCCGATGGTAGGCACGTTTTACAGATCAGCCAATCCTGAGACAAAGCCTTATGTCGAAATAGGCCAGACTGTAGAAGTGGGGCAAGTGGTGTGTATTATTGAAGCTATGAAGCTCATGAATGAAATAAAATCAGAGGTCAGGGGCAAGGTCACAGAGATACTCGTAGAGAACGCCAGGTCTATTGAATACGGCCAGGCGCTGTTCATGTTGGAGCCAATGTAAAATAGCCGGTGAATTTGACCCGTCAAAGTTCTTTGGCGAGTCAAATTGACTAAGGAAAAATTTGTTATGTTCTCAAAAATTTTAATTGCTAATCGAGGGGAAGTTGCAGTAAGGATTATCCGGGCCTGTAAAGAAATGGGCATAAAGACTGTCGCTGTTTATTCAGAACCGGATAGCGATTCCTTACACGTAAAGCTTGCCGATGAAGCCGTATGTATAGGACCTGCGCAAAGTTCTGAAAGTTATCTCAACATCCCGGCTATTATAAGCGCTGCTGAAATAACAGACGTTGATGCAATACACCCGGGATACGGATTCTTGGCGGAAAACGCCCATTTTGCAGAAATATGCAAATCCTGCGACATAACTTTTATCGGCCCAACGCCTGAAAACATGAGGATGATGGGCGACAAAATGACAGCCAGGCTTACGATGCAAAAGGTAGGCATACCTGTTATCCCGGGAAGCCAGAGCATTATAAAAACAAAAGAAGACGCTGTAAAAACAGCAAAGAGATTAAAATATCCCGTAATAATTAAGGCGTCCGCAGGCGGCGGAGGCAAAGGCATGAGGGTATGCCATAATGACGTAAGATTGATCAGCTCGCTCATAACTGCGCAGCAGGAGGCAGAAGCTGCTTTTGGAAATGCTGACGTGTATCTCGAAAAATATGTTGAAAGGCCGAGACATATAGAGGTGCAGATACTGGCTGATAAATATGGTCATATTGTATCTTTGGGTGAGAGAGATTGTACTATTCAAAGGCGGCATCAGAAATTGATAGAAGAGGCGCCTTCCCCGGCCATAGATTCAAAGTTAAGGAAAAAAGTCAGCGATATGGCGATTAAGGCTGCCAAGGCCTGTAATTACCTGAACGCAGGAACAGTGGAATTTCTTTTTGACAGGTACGAGAATTTCTATTTTCTTGAGGTAAACACCAGAATACAGGTGGAGCATCCGATAACAGAGATAGTGACAGGCATAGATCTGGTAAAAGAACAGATAAAGATAGCCAGCGGCATGAAGTTGGGCTTTAAGCAAGATGATATAAAAATAAAAGGCGCTGCCATAGAATGCAGGATTAATGCGGAAAACCCGGAGAAAAATTTTATGCCGTGCCCCGGAAAAGTGGAGCTATTTCTGGCGCCTGGCGGCCCGGGAGTAAGGGTGGATTCGCATGTTTATTCAGGATATACGATATCTCCGTATTATGACTCCATGATAGCCAAGCTTATCTGTTATGGAAATTCCAGGCAAGAGGCTATAAGGACGATGCAAAGGGCCCTGGATGAGTTTATGATAACGCCCATAAAGACCACTATACCTTTCCATAAGCACGTGATGAGCGATACGCTGTTTTTAAGAGGGGATTTTGCCACAGACTACGTTGAAAAGCTTTTAGGCACAGGAGAATAAATTAAAAAGGAGGACTTTAGAATTATGAAGAAAGTGGGAATATTGACAGGCGGAGGGGATTGCCCTGGATTAAACCCTGTAATAAGGGCTGTTGTAAGGTACGCAATTCAGGAAAACTATCAGGTCATAGGAATAAAAAACGGATGGAAAGGCCTTATTGAAAATGACACTGTTGAATTAAACATTCAATCTGTTTCAGGCATATTACCGAAAGGCGGAACCATCCTGGGGACATCCAGGATTAATCCATATAAAAAAGAAGATGATTTGAAAAAGGCCAAGGAAAACTTTAAAAAGCTGGGGCTTGAAGCCCTGATAGCTGTGGGAGGAGAAGATACGCTGGGAGTTGCGAATAAATTACACAAAGAAGGTTTCAATGTAGTGGCTGCGCCAAAGACGATAGACAATGATTTAAGCTGCACAGATGTAACTTTCGGGTTTGATACCGCTATTAATATTGCAACAGATGCGATTGACAGGCTTCACACAACAGCTGAATCACATAACAGAATAATGGTGGTTGAGGTAATGGGCAGGCATGCTGGATGGATAGCGCTTGAGTCAGGCATTGCAGGCGGAGCAGACGTCATTCTTATACCGGAAGTCCCGATAGACATAGAAGAGGTGTGCGCGATTATAAAAAAGAGACACTCCAGGGGCAAGACTTTCAGCATGGTGGTTGCTGCTGAAGGCGCGCAGTTTAAGCAAGGTATGGTGACCCAGGAAGAGAAGCTGGATGCATTCGGACACGTAAGATTAGGCGGCATAGGCCAGAGGATAGCAGAAGAAATAGAAAAAAGAACAGGTTATGAAACAAGGGTTACTGTGTTGGGTCACATACAAAGAGGCGGAACGCCTACGGCATTTGACAGGGTGTTGGGCACGAGATTCGGCATAAAAACAATGGAGCTGGTGCTGAAAAAGGATTACGGCAAGATGGCGAGCCTCTCGGGCAATAAAATAATAGCTGTTCCCCTGGAAGCAGCTGTGAGCGAACTCAAGACAGTGGATATGGAACTTTATAACATAGCGAAAATATTCTTCGGATAACCATAAATATGAAAAAAAAGATAGAAAAACTTCTAAAAGAAAGCATAGAAACAAAAAATAAAGTGCTTGAAAACAATGTAAAAGACATTGAAAAGCTTGCAAGCGCAATGCTTAAAACAATAAAATCAGGCCGAAAGATTTTATTGTTCGGAAACGGCGGCAGCGCTACTGACAGCCTGCATATTGCCGCAGAGCTTGTGGGCAGGTTTAAAAAAGAAAGAAAAGCTTTTCCGGTAATAGCCCTCACAGCTAATAGCTCTATTCTTACCGCGCTTGGGAATGATTATAATTTTGATTATATTTTTGAAAGGCAGGTAGAGGCTTTGGGCAATAAAGGAGACATGGCTATAGGATTATCCACGAGCGGCAGCTCAAAGAATGTGGTAGCGGGCATTTTAAAGGCATCAAGCATGGGTCTCAAAACAGCCGCTTTGACAGGGGATAAAAAAGGAGAGCTTTGCAAGGCAGCGGATATCTGCGTCAGAGTCCCATCCAACAGCACCCCAAGGATACAGGAAGCTCATATTGCAATAGGCCATATTGTATGCGAGCTCATAGAAGATGCTTTCTAATAAGATAAAAACCCTTCCCCAGATAGCAGGAGCTATAAAAAAATTAAAACAAAAAAATAAAAAAATTGTGTTCACGAACGGCTGCTTTGATATCCTTCACGCCGGGCACGTAAACTATCTTGCGAAGGCAAAATCTTTAGGCGACACGCTTGTTATAGGCCTTAATAGCGATGGATCAGTGAAAAAGCTGAAGGGGAAATCCAGGCCTGTTATAGCTCAAAAAAACAGGGCGATTTTACTTGCCGCATTGGAGGCAGTAGATATCGTGGTAGTATTTAATGACATGACGCCTTTAAAGCTTATAAAGTTAGTCAAGCCGGACGTGCTCGTTAAAGGCGGGGATTGGAAAAAAGAAGACATCGTAGGTTCTGATTTCGTGGAATCATACGGCGGTAAAGTAAAAAGCCTTGTCTATATAAAAGGCTTTTCAACCCGCAACATTATATCCAAAATCCAAAACAACTAAAAATTCAACAATGTCATTTTTTCAATTATTGTTAAGGTATGATAGATAATAAGCTGTTTCAAATTATAGATGCTAACTTAAACAGGACGCGCGAAGGACTAAGGGTCTGCGAGGATATAGCAAGATTTGGCTTGGAGAACAAAAACGCTACAAAATCTTTAAAGACAATAAGGCATAGGGCAATAGATTTGGTGCTGAAATCAAAAAAAATATCCCTAGTCCAGCTTTTATCCTGCAGGGATACCTGCACAGATAAGGCAAAATTTATAGATTTCCGGAAAGGAACAGGCGTAGACATTTCTGATATTTTTATGTCCAACATAGAACGCGTTAAGGAATCTTTAAGGGTTCTTGAGGAGTGTTTTAAACTAATAGATGAAAAAATAAGCCGGGGATATAGAAAACTCAGGTTTAACGCTTATGATGTTGAAAAAAACATTGTTAAAAAAGCCAGGCTTGTATCTCGTAACAGATAACGATATTCTCAATGGCAGAGATTTACTTAACGCATTGTCTGGGCCTCTAAAGGCAGGCTTGGACATGATTCAATTTAGGGATAAAACAGCGAGCGATATAAGCTTTTTTGAAACAGGACTTAAAATAAAAAAACTACTGAAAGGCAAAGCTCTTTTTATAATAAATGACAGGGTTCACATGGTTCTGGCGCTGGGTGCTGATGGCGTGCATTTAGGCCCTACGGACATGCCTATAAAAACAGCCAGAAGAATCCTCGGCAAGAAAAAGCTAATAGGGTTTTCAGTCAGCTCTCTAAATGAAGCTCTATATGCCCAAAAACAGCCTGTAGACTATATTGCAGTAGGATCGATTTTTAAGACCCCCGTAAAACCGGATTACAAACTGGCTGGATTGGAAACATTAAAACAGATTGCAAAAAAGATACGGATTCCGCTCGTGGCAATAGGCGGGATCAATCAGACAAACATAGAAGAAGTGAGAACGCTAGGCGTGAAAAGAATAGCTGTCGTACGGGCTATACTTAAAGCAAAAAACCCTTACCTGGCTACAAAAAATTTATTGAAAAGAACCTGAAATGACTCAAGTAGACCTTGCGAAACTAAATAAAATCTCGCCTCAAATGCGATATGTCTCAAAAAATGAACGCATCTCTTTAGACTTATTAAAAACCCGCATAAAAGAAGGTAAAATAGTCTTAATAAAAAATTCAAAAAGAAAGATTAATCCCTGCGCGGTAGGCGAAGGCCTGCGGGTAAAAGTCAATGCGAATATAGGCACGTCCAAAAATAGCCTAAATATCGATAAAGAGCTCAGAAAAATGGATATAGCAATAAAATACGGCGCAGATGCAGTGATGGATCTCAGCACGGGAGGCAATCTTAAAAAAATCCGCAGATTAGTTTTGAAAAATTCAAAAGTTCCCATAGGCACTGTCCCTATATACGAAGTAGCCATTATGGCGGCTAAAAAAAGAGGCCATATCTCCAGAATAAAACCACAGGATATTCTGGAAATTCTTGAGGCGCAGGCATCAGAAGGCGTGGATTTTTTTACTATCCACTCTGGCATAACGCAGGGCGTCATAGAAAGGCTTAAAAAACAAAAAAGGCTCATAAACATAGTTTCAAGAGGCGGTTCTTTTCTGGCAGAGTGGATGATTGTTAATAAAAAAGAAAATCCCTTTTATGAATATTTTGATGATATATTAAAAATTGCAAAAAAACATGACGTGACCTTGAGCCTGGGAGACGGGCTTAGGCCCGGAACTCTTGTAGATGCGACTGACCGGCCTCAGATACAAGAGCTTATTATGCTGGGAGAACTCAGCGACAGGGCTAGAAAAAATAATGTCCAGGTTATAATAGAAGGCCCGGGCCATGTGCCGATAGACCAGATAGAGGCCAATATTATTTTACAAAAGAGACTGTGCAATAATGCGCCTTTTTATGTCCTTGGCCCGCTTGTCACAGACATAGCTCCCGGATATGACCACATAACAGGCGCCATAGGAGGCGCTCTGGCTGCTTTTTACGGCGCAGATTTTCTGTGCTACGTAACGCCGTCAGAACATTTAAGAATACCGAATGAAGAAGATGTTAAAAACGGGGTCATTGCTTCAAGGATAGCGGGCCACGCAGCTGATATAGCAAAGCGGCTGCCCGGCGCTATAGACTGGGACATGTCCATGTCTAGGCTCAGGTCAAAAAGAGACTGGAAAGGCCAGATCAAAAAATCAATAGACCCTGTTAAGGCAGCTGAGTACAGAAAATCTTCTATATCCGTAGACAAAGACTTCTGCACGATGTGCAGCGACTATTGTTCCATGAAAATTATGGAAAAATGTCTTTATGATGATGGGAGTGCGACTCCCGTAGGAAGTCGCACTCCCATCATAACGCAACCAGAAAAATGACAGCATTCAATGAAATACTTGTTATAGGGTCAGTGGCGCTTGATACGATAAAGTCTCCGGCGGGTTATTCAAAAGAGATACTGGGCGGATCCGCAGCCTATTTTTCTATAAGTGCAAGTTTTTTTGCGCCTGTAAATCTGGTTGCGACAGTAGGCTCGGATTTCCCTGACGCGCACCGCAAAACCATAACATCTTTCGGCGTGGACTTGAAAGGACTAGAGGTAAAAGACGGCTTGACCTTCAGATGGGAAGGATCTTATGTTAAAGATATGAATTGTGCGGAAACCATCGAGACGCAGTTAAACGTATTCGCGGAATTCAAGCCTTGCCTGCCAAAAGGATACGAGAAAAGCAAATATATATTTTTAGCAAATATAGACCCTGACTTACAGATATTTATACTTAAAAGATTTTCCGGCAAAAGATTCATAGGTTGCGATTCCATGAACCACTGGATTAAAAATAAAAACAGCTCTCTTAAAGAAATGATAAAAAAGACTTCTATAGTATTTCTGAATGATATGGAAGCCAAGATGCTATCAGGCGAGTCCAACATGCTGAAGGCTGGAAAATATCTGCTTAGCCTGGGGCCCAAGTTTGCAGTGGTTAAAAGAGGCGAATACGGGGCCATACTATTTTCTAAAGATTTTATCTTTATGGTGCCTGCGTACCTGCTGGAAGATGTTAGAGATCCGACTGGCGCAGGAGATACTTTCGCAGGTGGGTTTATGGGATACCTTGCAAAAACTAATAAGATAAACGAAAAAAATATTAAAAATGCGCTTTTATGGGGAAGCGTGATGGCCTCTTTTACAGTACAGGATTTCAGTATTAACAGGTTCTTAAAAATCAACAAAAAAACTATAGAAAAAAGGTACGGGGATTTTAAAAAATTGATTGCAATGTAATCGCGCGGGTGTAGTTCAATGGTAGAACGCGAGCTTCCCAAGCTCGTAGCGTGGGTTCGATTCCCATCACCCGCTCCAGGATATTTAACCGGGAATCGAAGGGAGTCCGCTAGATGCGACAGATAGGAGCATCTGTTTAGCGGACGGGTGGCCGACTTCGCCCGAAGGGCGAAGCGCCGATTCCCATCACCCGCTCCAGGATATGCCAAACGACCGGGAAGAGATATTAAATACGCTTATACACAGGGTTAATTCCTTTAGCGAAGGATACAGGCAGAACATAGCCATATTTGGAGAACCCTGCATAGGGAAGACCACGCTTATAAAAAATATTTTTTCTTCGGAATTGTTGAAAAAAGAGGCCATTATCCCCTCATACCTTGAAATAAAAATAGAGCCTTTTGAATTCTGCGCAAAAAGATTTATAAAAGCCATATTATCGCAGGTTGTAAAATCAGACCCGCTGCTTACGACCCCCCAAGACACAGTCCTTTTAATAGAAGACTTGGCAAGAGACTATCCAAAGACTGCCCAAATATGCATAAGGGTTCTGCAAGATCTAGAAAGGGCCAAGATAGACGAGGCGTTTTCGTTTATGCTGGACATACCGAGCGTCTTATCCGGAGAAACCAAAAAACGCTGCGTCCTCATACTGGATGAATTTCATAATCTGGATAATTTTGCCCTGAAAAACCCATTCGGTACGATTGCAAAAAAGATAATGATACAAAAAGATACCATGTACATGCTTGTGAGCTCCAGGACAGCATTATCTCTGCGCCTGGTAAATGAAAAATTAGCGCTTTTATTCGGCAACTTTGAGAAATTTTTCTTAAAACCTCTTGACATAGCCAGCGGCAGGGCTTTTCTGCAAGCGAACATAAAAGGCATTGCGCTACCGCAGGCCTACCTGGATTTTATAGCTTCGTTTACAGGCAACAGGCCTTTTTACATGCAGTCAGTATGCGACGAGATTGAAAGGGCGGTATTCTCCAAAAGAATACCGCAGAAAAACCACCAGGACCTGATAGAGCGCTCATTCATAGATACCTTATTTAGAAAAACCGGCATCCTGAACCAATATTTTTACAACCTTCTTTTTAATCTTTCCGAAGGCAAACTGCTTTCAAAGTCCATATCAGTGCTTATAGCGCTTTCTTCAGAAAATAAAAAACAGGGCGATATTGCAAAAGCTGCCAGATTGCAATCAGGCGAAGTCTCCAGAATATTGAATAACATGATCCAGCTGGATATTATTGCGCGCAACGGAGCATTTTACAGATTTACAGACAGACTGTTCAGGTTTTGGCTTAAATCAGTATACATAAAAAGGATTTCGTCTTTCAGCATGGACGAACTTGCAGAAGAGCTGTCCTTCAAAAAAGATATATCGCATAAGTTTACTATGTTCAGCAGGGAGTTTGAAAAAGAGCTTTCCTCCAGGATAGTAGAATTATTCAAGCTATTTAAAAACGACATAATACAATTGAACGGTAAAAAACATAAATTTATATCCTTTACGAATGTTGAAAAGCTTGAAGGGGATAAAAACGCTCAAAACGCTATTTTGGCAACCAATGGAAGGCAAAAATGGCTATGTATGATCAAAAAAGAGAATATCACTGAAAATGATATGCTGGATATAATAAAAAATAGCCGGGAACAGAAAAAAAACTCAAAGGTAAACAGAAACATAGTTATAGCATTCTCCGGCGTAAACGAAAACGCGTACCTTATGGCAAAAGAAGCAAAGTTCTGGACCTGGAATGCGGAGGACCTGAACGTGCTGATGGATCTGTATGGTAAGCCGCACATATCGGGATGATCAGGCTATGAAAATAGGCATCATATCAGATACGCATTTGTCCAGGACTAACTGCGAATTACCTGAAAAGTTAATAGCGGATTTCAAGAAATGCGACTTTATTATCCATGCCGGAGACCTGACAGACATATGCGTATTAGAAGCTCTCAACAAGATGTCGAAGACAGAGGCTGTTTGCGGAAATATGGACAGCCATAGCCTGAAACCCAGGCTGGCAGAGAAAAAGATTTTCAACATAGAAGGAAAAAAAATATGCGTTATGCATGGGTACGGCCATCCAGACAAACTGGTAGGTATTTTAAAAAACGAATTTTTTAAGGAAAATCCTGACATAATAATATTCGGACATTCTCATTGTCCTAAAAATGAATATATAGACGGGGTACTCTTTTTTAATCCTGGCAGCGCTACTGATACAGTATACGCGCCATACAGATCCTACGGCATAATAGAAATAGGCAAGGCCGGGGCTGTAAAAGCCGAGATATGCAAACTATAAATCATGGATAAACTATGGGCTCCGTGGAGAAACGTATTTATAAAAATCAGGAAAATAAAGGGCTGCATATTCTGCATTAAAGGCAAAGAGAATAAAAATCTTTTTATTGTAAAAAGATCCCTGTATTCATTTGCCATGCTGAACAGATACCCTTACAATAATGGTCATGTAATGGTATCGCCTTTCAGGCATGTAAAAGATTTAAAAGGATTGAATGATTTGGAACTTATGGATATAATAAAGCTTACGAGGGACATGCAGGTTTTGCTTGAAAAAAAGCTGAAACCGCAGGGCTTTAATATAGGCATAAATACAGGCAAGATAGCCGGGGCAGGATATAAAGACCATCTTCATATCCATATAGTCCCCAGGTGGAAGGGCGACTGCAACTTTATGCCTGTTGTGGCTGGCACAAAGGTCGTGCCGCAATCGCTGAAAGAATTATATAAGCTTTTGGTTGAATAAACAGTTTTACTCTGGTAGGCATGCCAAAAAAATATACATGTTAACACGCAAAGAGATAGAAAAAAGAGAATGCGATTTGCTTGCGCCTTATGCAATGCACTCCAAGGATACTAAAGGCAGGAAATATCTTGAGGTAGAACCTAAATACAGGTCGGTATACCAGAGGGACAGGGACAGGATTATACACTCTACGGCTTTCAGAAGGCTGGAATATAAAACCCAGGTCTTTGTAAATCACGAAGGCGATTATTACAGGACAAGGCTTACGCATACTATGGAGGTAAGCCAGATTGCCAGATCTGTTGCCAGGACGATGTCTTTAAACGAGGATCTGGTAGAGGTGATAGCGCTTTCCCACGACATAGGCCATCCTCCTTTTGGCCATGCAGGTGAAGACAGTCTGAGAACGCTTATGAAAGACAACGGCGGCTTTGACCATAATCTTCAGGGTTTGAGGGTCGTGGAAGAGCTAGAGCAAAGATACCCTGATTTCCCTGGATTAAACCTCACATGGGAATCCAGAGAAGGAATAAATAAGCACACTACTATGTTTGACAGGGCTTGGAAGCTAAAAGAATTTGAACCCGGGTCTTCGCCTACGATGGAGACGCAGGTTGTCGATGTGGCAGATGAGATCGCTTATGATAACCACGATATAGACGACGGATTAATGTCTGGCCTCATAGAAGAAAAAGACCTTATACAGCTAAGATTATGGAAAGACGCCGCCAGGTTTGTGCAAAAAGGAAAAAGAGAGCTCCCTGATAAAATAAGAAAATACCAGATAATCCGCAGATTAATAGATACTCAAATAGAGGATCTTCTCGTAGCATCTGAGAAAAATATCAGGTCTGGAGGCATAAAAAATTTAGCGGATGTCAAAAAGCATAAAAAAAGGCTTGTTGCGTTTTCTGAGGATATGCAGAAAAAAAGAAAAGAACTCCGGGTATTTTTAATGAATAACCTGTATAAAAATTTCAGGGTAATGCGCATGTCAGATAAGGCCAGGAGATTCATAACAGGCCTCTTTAAAGTGTATCTTGAAAAGCCTGAACAACTTCCCCCGTCTGACCAGAAAAAAATTAAAAAAACAGGGGGCCATAGGGTTATCTGTGATTACATAGCCGGGATGACTGACAGGTATGCCCTTGATGAATATAAAAAATTATTCGACCCATATGAACGAGTCTGAAAAAAAAGAAAAACAGGAATTTTTAATAAAATTTTCCAAAAGCAGCTCTGTATCCGCTTTCAGGAGCCTGTGTTCAAAGATACTTAGAAAAAGCCGCTGCGCATTTCTTGATTCAGAATACAAACCTGTTAAATGCGGAGAAGAATGTAATCATCTTAAGCTGGGAAAATATCTTGCAAGGGTAAAATCCAGCCCCTCAAGAGAATACATGATTTTTGAATGTAGCTGCGGTAAAATCTGCCTTTCTTTTCCGATAATACAAGGTTCCAGCATTTACGGCTATGTGCTATTTGTCCATTTAGCTACAAAGCCAGGAAAAACCGCTGTAGATTCCGCCAGGATATGCATGGATCTCGCGCTCAAGGAATTCCAAAAAGAGCAGGAGCTTACCAAGCTGTACGAAACAATCAGGCCCAGGGCAATAGCACTTTCCACCATACATACTATCCATAGGCTTTTAAGCTCTACGCTTGACATGGACGAGCTGATAGAGCGCATAGCAAGGTTAACGCTGCAGGTAATGAGATCAAGGCACTGTTCAATAATGCTTCTGGACGAATCAAAAAAATACCTTATACCCAAGGCTGTGATAAACCTGGATAAAGAAATACCAAAAACGGATCCAAAGTATAAAAAAATAAAGCTGGGATTTAAGCTGGAGGGGAGGGTTGCAAAAACAGGCAAAACTGTTCTTCTGCGCAATTCTATATGCGTGCCTCTTGTTGAAGAAGACATAATCGGAGTCATTAGCGCAGGGGATAAAATAAACGACGCGCCTTTTGACAAGTTTGAGTTGGAAATCCTGATAACACTCGCGGAGCAGGCGGTTATTGCTATAAAAAATGCACAGATGTACGAGGAGCAGGAAAAGATGGCTTACGCCAGCATAAAGACTTTGGCGGCTCTTCTAGACTCAAAATCTCCCAATACATTCACTCATTCGGACCAATTTGTGAAAATGGTTCTGGCAATAGCCGAGCAAATGAAATTACCCAGAGAAGACATAGTTAATCTGCATTATGCAGCTTTACTGCCGGATACTGGAAAGTTCAGCATTCCTGATGAAATTTTAAAAAAACCAGGAAGTCTTTCCAGCAGGGAATATGCCGTTATAAAAAAACAACATCTCGAAAGCCTTAAAATAATAGAGCCCCTGGAATTTCTGAAGCCCGCTATGCCCATAATAAAGCATCACCATGAAAAATATGACGGCACAGGCTATCCTGACGGACTTAAAGGTGTCCAAATCCCGGTAGGCGCCAGGGTAATGGCTGTAGCAAACGCTTTTGAAGCAATGGTATCTGCCAGGCCTTATAAAGGAAAAAAAATAAGCATGCCGCAGGCAATGAAGGAATTAGAAAAAAACAAAGGCTCTCAGTTTGACCCGGAAGCAGTCAACGCTTTTATGCAGGTTACTAAAAAACCGGCTTTCAAAAATATACTGGGGGCTTCATCATGAAAAGCGTAAAACGTTTGTTAAAAAACGGCGCTGCCAGCAAGATACTGCTTTTCTTTAATGAAAATCCCAATTGCATTGATACTGCAAAAGGTATATCCTTGTGGGTAGGAGGAGATGCCAACAGCATACAGAAGGCCTTGGACCAGCTGGTAAAAGAAGGCATGATTACAAGCCACCAAACAACATCTACTACCGCCTACGCGTATACGAACAATAAACAACTTGTAAAAAAGATAGAAAAATATATAAAAAATATGTGAGGTTTGTGCTATAATTAAAAGTTATATGAATATAAAAACGCAGGAAAAAAACCAGACTGACCTTTTTGAACAAAGTCAGTCTGTGGATAAAAAAATAAGGAAAAAAACCAGATTTTTGCTCCCTGATGTAAAAAACACCGTCTCTGTTTCTTACGAAACCTTGATTTTTACAATAATAGGTTTTCTGATGGTGTGCATAGCGACTTTTGCTCTTGGGGTGGAAAAAGGAAGGCACGACGAAAAAATAAAGCGGGGAACTGTTTTGCAGCAGCGGGTAATGCGCGAAGCCGAACCTCAGCCTAAACCGGAATTAAAAAAAGGAGTGTCAAATGTCATTACATCCAAGCCTAAAAACATCAAGCTCAGGTAAAAAACACAGGTCTGTTTTAAAAAGATACGAAAGATTGGCGACCCTAAAGGAAAAAGGCAGGCTTAAAGACGACGATTCTGTTTTCGGGATGCCGAAGCTAAAGATTGTAAAGGTCAAGATAAAGAAGGAAATAAAAGAAGAGAAACCAAAAGAGGGAGAAGTAGTCGCAACAGCTGCTCCTGCGCTTACGGCCGCAGCGGGAAAAACAGCTCCTAAGGCTGGCAAAGAAGAAAAGAAAAAGTAAAGCGGAGGCCCTATGAGGCGTATTGGTGTATTAATAATAATTTTGTCGTTATTTACCCTGACAGCCTATGCTCAGGAAGAGGCTGAGGAAAAATTTCCCAGAGCAGGCTATGTAAAAGATAGCGGCGCAATAGTAAGAGCAGGAGACAATGCTAATTTTGAAAACCTGTGCGTTTTATCAAAATCCGACTCTGTGAAAATTATAGAAAGACGGTATAGCTGGTTTAAGATTTTATTGCCCAGGAAAGCAGCTTTATATGTAAGCAAGGATTATATTACCCTGACCTCTGATGAAAAGGGCATAGGCATAATAAATGCCGGCAATGTAAACTTAAGAGCAGGTGCAGGCACCAGATATTCGATAGTAGGACAAATATCCAAGCCGGAGAAGGTTTCAATATTATCGGAAGAACCTGGGTGGTACAAGATAGAGCCGCCTTACGGCACGGTAGGATGGGTACTCTCCAGTCAAATAACCCTGTCGGAAGAAGGCGACCAGACAAAAAATGCAGAACAAAAAAGCGCAGCAAAAGGAACTAAAGAAGAAAAGGCCACGGTTCCTGTTCTTGCGCCAGTCCAGAAAAAAGAAACAACCAGTCCCGCCACTGTAAGGCTGGGCGTAGATTATCCTTCGCCTAAGGGCAATTTGTCCATATCCACTTCTACAAAAAAAAATAATAGATGAGCGTATTATTAAGCCTTTGCATATTTTTCTTCGCTGTGATTATCCATGAGTATTCTCATGGATGGGTCGCGTGGAAACTCGGCGACTCCACCGCAAGATTTATGGGAAGACTTACTCTTAATCCTCTTGCCCATATAGATCCGATAGGCACCATTTTTCTTCCTCTCATTTTAATCATGACGCACTCGCCTGTACTTTTCGGATGGGCAAAGCCTGTGCCGGTAGACTTTTTTAATTTAAATAACCCAAAAAGGGATATGGTATGGGTAGGCCTGGCAGGCCCTGCGGCAAATCTGATTTTTGCAATCCTTTTATCCTTATTATTAAAAATACCTTTTTTAACAGCCAGCTATTTTGCAGTATCTGTGATAACAACCGCCATCATGGCAAATCTGGTACTGGCGGTATTTAATCTGCTGCCCATACCGCCATTGGACGGATCAAGGGTAGCCATGGGCCTTTTGCCTTATCATTTAAGTGCTGAATACGCTAAAATAGAGCCGTATGGTTTTATAATAATCTTTGCGTTGTTATGGATCGGCGCCATAAATACCATAATCTGGCCGATTGTTATTTCTCTGGCCAGGTTGTTGGGCGTAAATTTTTGAATATCACTATGTTTCGCCGGCTTCGGCTGGCCTACGAAAAGACGCTCGGTTGCCCCAGCGAGGCAACCTTCGCTCCGCGCCAATTCTCGCTCGCCCTGTCTCTGGGCTGGGTCTCTGGCGCATTTGAGAAGTTTCGGCATAATAGGTTATTTTGCATATAAGGCCGCGAGGAATTACGGCGAAGTTTTTTATACTGTCAAGACTACCTTCAGTATAAAAAACGAGCCATAAACCGTAGCGGCCGGCGAAACATTCTCTGCGCCAGAGACCCAGCCCAGAGACAGGGCACCGTGCCCGCTCGAATCGGCGAGGCTTTTCTTTAGACCAGCCGAAGCCGGCGAAAGAAAGTGTAATATGAAAAAAATTAAAGTCAATCTTGGAAAAAATAGCTACGACATATTGATCTGCTCTGATGAGCTTGACAAGCTCGGGCCATGCCTGAAGCGGCTGAATATAGGCAAGGACGCAGTAATAGTCACTAATCCCGGGATAAAAAAACTTTTTGGAGCCAAGATAAAAAAAGCGCTTGTTCCAAGCGGTTTTAATGTAAGATTTGAGACGGTTCCAGACGGCGAGAGGGCCAAATCAGAAAAAGAATGCCTAAGGCTTTTGAATAATATCTCTGGATTCGATACTCAGCGCAGGGTGTTTATTATAGCGCTCGGAGGGGGAGTAGTGGGAGACCTGGCGGGCTTCACTGCCAGTATTTATAAAAGAGGTATACCTTATGTGCAGGTTCCCACAACGCTTCTGGGCCAGGTAGATTCAGCCATAGGAGGCAAGACCGCTATAGATTTAAGCGCCGGTAAAAATCTCGTAGGAGCGTTTTATCAGCCAAAACTTGTCTTTAGCGACACCTCTTTCCTGAAAAGCCTGCCTGAAAAAGAACTTGCCTCAGGCCTTGCAGAGGTCATTAAATACGGGATAATAAAATCTCCCGGCCTTTTCAGCTTTATAGAAAAAAATTATGCGGCAATCCTTAACCGCGATAAAAAATGCCTGAACCGCATCGTTTACGAATGCAGCCTTATAAAAGCCGGGTTTATTGAAAAAGATGAAATGGATAATAAAAATGTGCGCGTAATGCTTAATCTCGGGCATACCATAGGTCACGCTATAGAAGCCGCGGCTAATTACCGCAGATCTTATAATCACGGACAGGCAGTAGTGCTTGGTATGTTGTCCAGCATTTATATAGCTGAAAAAATAGGCCTAATGACAGAGAAAGTGAGCCGTAGGATAAAAAATACGATTAAAAATATCGGGCTGCCTGACAAGTTAAAAAACGTAAGCCTAAAAAATATTTTATCCGCCCAGAGCCGCGATAAAAAATTTATCCACGGAAAAAATCGCTTCGTCCTGCCTGCCGGAATAGGCAGGGTTATAGTCAAAGAAGGTATTCCTGTGCGCCTGGTAAAAGAAGCTATAGAGAACCTTTATGAATCTAAGAAGAGATAAAAACCGGCTTAAAAAACTTAAAATTTTTGAAAAATCTATAAATTACGGATTCAGAAATAAATTACTGCTGAATCAGGCGCTTACTCATAAATCTTACGCAAACGAAAAGGATATGGAGCGCTCCAGCGACAATGAAAGATTAGAGTTCCTGGGAGACTCTGTGCTGGGTTTAATAATAAGTCACATGTTTTACAATGAACACCCCGAGTCAGACGAGGGAGTCCTTACCCGCTATAAGTCTCAACTGGTCAGTGGAGAAACCCTTGCCAGAATAGCCAAAGAACTCGGAATAGGGGAATATATCCTGCTTGGCAGGGGCGAAGAGACATCCGGAGGCAGAAAACACGTATCCAATCTTATGTGCTCGCTTGAAGCTGTTATAGGGGCAATATATCTGGACGGGGGGATAAAAGCCGCGCATAATTTTATAACAAAAGTATTTAAGCCTGAAATACAGCTTGTAAAAGAAGGAAAAGGGTCGAAGGATTATAAATCAATATTTCAACAGACAGCGCTAAGGAATTTTAAAACAACCCCTTTCTACAGGATACTTTCAGAAATAGGGCCTGACCATAAAAAGCATTTTATAGTAGAGGCTGTGGTGGCAGGAAAAAGATACGGCATAGGGTCCGGTCCCAACAAAAAAAGCGCAGAGCAGGCATCTGCCAAAGAAGCCCTTAGCGCGCTGGAATCAGAAAAAGAACTATTTTAAGCTGAGCGTAACTTCGCTCCCGTCATTCTTTTCAATCTTCACGAGATCTCTGGTTATACTTATAATCTCTCCGCCCAAAAGTTTATCGCCCTCTTTGACAATCTTGTCGTTAACAATAGCCCACTTACCTTGATCGCCGTAAACAATGCCGTTTAGCTTAGCAAAATCCTGCGATCTCATGGCCTTTAGAACATTTTTTTGTTCCATACTATTGAGCGCTGACTGGATCGCGGAAACGGACTTACCTGACCCGCTTGAAACATATCCGGTATCTATCTTGGTCATATTTTTATATAAAATCAGGGATCCGAAAAGGGATGCTATGATAACAAGCGATAGCGTTATAATAGCTGTCCATTTTCTATCAGAGCTTGGATAAAATTCTTTACCGGATGCCGCAGCGCCCGTGTATGTATCCTGATCTTTGTATTCAAACTCTTTACTTGCCTTTTTTAAAGCATCATTAACAATGCTCATCAAACACCCCCTCGATTTCTTTGATGCATTTTTTTACCATTCCGGAATCTATTATTTTTTTATCTGCGGTATAGCCGGCTAAAAGTGATTTGTCGCACGCTATATTTATCAACCTTGGTATGCCGCCTGAAAATTTGAATATTTCTTCAAGCGCGTCTTTCTGAAAAATCTCTCCATTATTTGCGCCAGCTACTTGCAGTCTGTGTAGCACATAACAGGTAACTTCATGTCTTGACAGGGAAGAAAGATGGTATCTGATGGTTATTCTTTGGCGCAGCTGCTTCAGCTCTCTGGAAGCAAGTTTTTCCCTCAATTCAGGTTGGCCTACCAGAATAATCTGCAGTAATTTTTCTTTTTCTGTCTCAAGATTTGACAAAAGCCTTACCTGTTCCAAAAGCGAGGGTTTCAAATTCTGCGCTTCGTCTATAATAAGCACCGCGTTATTTCTATGTTCCAGCTGTTCAAGCAGAAATTTATTAAGTTCGTTAAGCATGGTGATCTTATTTTTTGCTTTTACCTGTATGCCGAAATCCTCTACAATAGCCTGCAGGAGCTGAGTCTCAGAAAGATTCCCGTTTAATATAAAAGCTGTTTTTGTGTGGCTATCAAGCTGATTCAGCAAGGCCTTGCAGACAGTGGTCTTTCCCGCGCCTATCTCTCCCGTGATCTCCAGAAATCCCATGCGTTCTTGTATCCCATACTGCATATGGCATATAGCTTCTTTGTGTTTTTTGCTCAGATAGAGAAAATTAGGGTCGGCAGTGACGCTGAAAGGCTTTTCTTTTAAACTGTAAAAGTCTATGTACATATCATGAGGATTATAGCACCATCAGGGCTTTAATAAAAGGAAAATTTTACTGCTGAATGCAACAGCCAGTCCCGGCTAGTCTGGGCTGGCAAAAGTGTTATAAATTTTATCTTTTATAATTTCCTTTTATAATTTACTTGAAATACGCGGCTGTTTGTTTTATAATAATTAAAAATAATAAGGAGGGTGCTATGTGGGGCGGAATAAACAGAAGAAAGTTTCCGAGGGCCAGTTATCCGTGCGTTTTGTCTGTAAAGAGAAAAGACCATCCGGATAACCTATCAACGCAAACTGAAAACATAGGCTTGGGAGGCATATGCGTTATGTTGCCGAAAGATCTTGGCATATTTGCTCCTGTAGAGATAAGCTTGGATTTATTGGACGGCCAGCCTACCATAGAATGCGACGGCACAGTAGCCTGGGTCATAGCCAGTAAAGAAGACAGGAAGAAAGAATCTTTTGACACAGGCCTGGAGTTTACTAATCTGAAAAGAAAAGACGCCATACGAATAAATTCTATAGTGGAAAAGGTCGTGGAAACGCAATAACCTATTGACAAATAGAGCTTTACGTGATAAAATTATGGTATGGAAGAGGAAAAAAGAATCGCCCCAAGAATACTATTTGATTCAGCTGTCCGCTATCGCCAGAAAGGGTTTCAGAGCTATAGCAATACAGTAGGCAAAGATATAAGCAATAGCGGCATAGGTTTTATTTCTAACGAATTCATCCCGAAAAACTCTAAGCTTGTATTAGAATTACACCCTCCGTGGCACATAGAGCCAATCCAGGCAGTAGCAGAAGTTGTATGGGTCTCAAGCCAGCCTTATTCTGAAAGGTTTAAAATAGGCGCAAGGTTTTCAGACCCTATAATGACTTCCTTATAACTATCCCATCCTCGGTATCTTGACAAAGCCTATTTTACAGGGTATACTTTCTATCACTTATGGCTGAAACTAAAAATAAACAAAGCATGAATAAGGTATTTGCCTTATTAAAAATACTGGATAAGGATAAAAGATACGATCCGGAAGCGTACTCCTTTATCATGGCAAGCCTGGGCTATACCATAAAAAAACTAGACAGAAAAGGCCACGTAACAGGGCAGGAGCTTTCTGACGGCGTAAAAGATTATTGCCTTGAACAATTTGGGCCAATGGCCAGGCTTGTGCTTGAGAAATGGGGCATTAAGTCAACCAATGACTTCGGCGAAATAGTTTTCAATCTGATAGATTCCGGATTACTAGGCAAGACAGACCATGACCGCAAAGAAGACTTCCATAATAGGTACGACTTCAGAGAAGCCTTTGACAAAGGCTGCAAATACTTGCTTCATTGAACCCCATCTAAATCCTATTCTCAAGCAACTATAAAATCTACAATGTTGAATCAAGAAAAGATAAAAATTCTTCTTGTATTTTTTATTTTTTTGTATTAGAATACGCTTGTGATGATAAAAAATATTCTGGTTGTATGTTTTTTCTGCGTCATTCTCTCCGGTCTAGCTTTTTCCCAGAACGAAATAGAAATTGATTCGCAGGTAATGAGCGTAAGCCCTGATAAGGAATATGTAATAATTAAGGCAGGAGAGAAGGACGGCCTTGAGATAGGCGACGGCCTTATCATACATAGGGACGGTGAAAAATTAGCAGAGGCTCGGGTCATAGAAGTAAGGCCTGAGGTAGCAGCCGCAGAAATATTGAACGCCGAAAAAGAAATAAAAGTAGGTGATGGCGCGTTAATTGTAAAAAAGGCGGCAGCTTACCGGAAACAGAAAAAATCCAAATGGACCACTCTTTTAGGCTCTGGCGCGGAAACAAACTCTGCGATGCCGGTAAAAACCGCGGTTTCTGATGCCGGGACAAACATCGAAAACCTTAGACCCGGGACTGTTCAGATTTCGCAAGGAAGCAGCATAATAAGAGCTGACATACAAGCGGATCCCGGCACTGTTTTTTCATACGCCCTTATGGTCTTAAGAGAAAACGGTTATATTGTTACTTTTTCAAACAGGATAACAGGCACCATATTGGCTGAAAAAGCCATAGAGCTGTCTCTCATGAAAGAACTATGGGCAGATGCTACGGCTAGAATAGAACACAAGCTTGCAGCGACGCTTGAGATAAAAAATAACAACGGATTCAGCGAATTAAATGTGACTGGATTCAGAGAACATACCCAGAAAAAAAGACAGGTCAAGCTTCCCGTAGCAAGAGAATCAAAGTACTATAGGGATTTGGTTGAAATTGCTTCAGCAATAAAAGAACGCGCCGGGTTTTGACTTGAAAGATAAAAAATTAAGCCGGTCTTTATTAATTATATACGATTTGCTCTATGCTAAATTCGGGCCCAGGCATTGGTGGCCCGGGGACACCAAGCTAGAGATTATAGTAGGCGCTATACTTACGCAAAATACAGCATGGGCCAACGTAGAAAAAGCCATCAAAAATATAAAAAAAGCAAAAGCCCTGAGCGTAAGCAGGCTATCCGGCATACCTGAGAAAGATCTCGCAAGGCTCATAAGGCCTTCCGGGTATTACAATATAAAAGCTAACCGGATAAAAAATTTTTTGAGATTCCTGAACACACGCTACAGCAGTTCTATTGATAAAATGTTCAGGTCCGATCTTTATAAATTAAGAGAAGAACTCCTGGCAGTCAAGGGTATAGGCCGGGAAACAGCGGATAGTATTCTCTTGTATGCCGGAAATAAACCTGTATTTGTAGTGGACAGCTATACAAAAAGGATATTTTCAAGGCATGGATTTATAAATAAGGATGCGGATTACGGAGAAACGCAATCCTTGTTTATGGATAATCTCGGGGAAGATAAGAGATTGTTCAACGAGTATCATGCGCTGATAGTTGAGCTGGGAAAGTCTGTGTGTAAGTCTAAAAAACCATTTTGCAGTATGTGCCCAATACAAAAGATGCGGAGGAAATAAAATGCCAGAAGAAGTAAAGAAACAGGATGAAGCAAAGAAAACACCGGAAGCATTAGAAAGGCCTACGAATTGCATGAAATGCAATAAAAGGCTGAAAAGAAAAGCGTGGTATTATAAAAATAACGGTTATTATTGTTCCAAAGGCTGCTGGCAGCAGGCTGTCAAAGCCGCGGCTGCAAAGAAAGAGAAAAAAGCATAGACTATGATTGAGCGCCGTAAAAACATAAGAGCAAGAAGAAACATACCTGTTAAGCTCGCGGATTCTATTTTTGATATTATAACAGAAACCGTTGATATCAGCTCGTCGGGCGCTTATTGCAGGGTCACCAGAAATCTTCCTCCCATGTCAAAGATAGAGGTGGCGCTTTTGATACCCGGCAAGGATTCTGACAGCCCTACAAGAAAAATAAAATGTAAAGGCGTAGTGGTCAGGACAGAACCCGCCATAGTAAGGGATTCTGACAAGGCTCATTACAATATAGCCATATTTTTCACGGACATATCTAAAAAAGACCAGAAAATAGCAGAGGAATACGTAGCTTCCGGCAGCATGGACCCGGCGGAAATACAGATAAGCCAGTGATTCATAGGTGTAAATGGGCAGCGCTAAAAAGCCAAAGGCAGTAAAACTTATAATAGGAATGCTGGCGAGAAATAAAAAACTCTTCGAAAAAGCCGAAGAGTTTTTTATTGAAGAGCTCGGCCCTATGGATTACCAAAGCCCTGTCATTTCTTTTAAATATACCTCTTACTATAAAAAAGAAATGGGCAGTTCCCTCAAAAGAAAATTTATCTCATTCAAAAAACTTATTTCTCCTGAAAAAATCGTAAAGATAAAGCTTCTCACCAATCTGATAGAAGAAAAGCTCAGTATAGGCAATAAGCGGCAAGTGAATGTAGACCCTGGCTATATCTCTGATGCAAAACTAATCCTTGCCACCACAAAGGATTATTTCCACAGGATATATCTCGACCAGGGCATCTACGCAGAGGTCACGCTCAAGTGGCGCAAGCATAGCTTTGAGCCGTTTGAGTGGACATACCCTGATTACAGGAGCAAGGCATATTTAGGCATCTTAAACAAAATAAGGACTAACCTTATGAAAAATCATGCGGGATAAAGCAAAAGAGTACTCTATAATAAAACACAGGATAGCGGTAATAAATATTTTTTTAATGCCGCTATTATTGTGGATATTTTTAATGCTTGGCATT
>Ga0210050_1000547_pt1 | contig 47056 bp, 54 predicted proteins | sample CryGey132114_all_FD_185463 | JGI IMG/M metagenome (GOLD analysis project Ga0210050, IMG submission 185463) | Groundwater microbial communities from aquifer - Crystal Geyser CG22_combo_CG10-13_8/21/14_all (SPAdes) (version 2) | ecosystem: Environmental > Aquatic > Deep subsurface > Groundwater ... | reverse complement strand
TGGGTCTTTTTTTATTAAATAAGAGAGAAATGTTAATATATTACTCTTATAAATGTTAATAGTAGACTTTTAACGTTATTATTTGTACAATTAGACTATAAAAAAAAGCTTATGAATATTATATATATTTTACTTGGGGTAGTAGCTTTAGTTGGGTTGTGGCTTATATATGTCTACAACCGATTAGTGCGACTTAAAATGCGCTCAGATGAGGCGTTAAGTGATATAGATGTGCAAACAAAGAGGCGTTTTGATTTAATTCCTAATTTAATTGAAACGGTTAAGGGATATATGACTCATGAAAATGAGGTTTTAACTAAAGTAACCGAGGCTAGATCTAAAGTAGCTTCCGGGGGAGATACTCTTAATAGAGCTGAATCCGAAAATATGTTGTCAAGTACTTTAAAAACATTATTTGCAGTCTCCGAAAATTATCCTGATTTAAAAGCCAACGCTAATTTTCTAGATTTACAAAGAGAGTTAGCCGACACGGAAAATAAAATACAGGCATCTAGGAGATTTTATAATTCGGTGGTGATGGATTTAAATACCGCTATTGAAACATTTCCAATTAACTTTGTTTCATCTGTTTTTGGATTTTTTAAGAAGGATTTTTTCAAAGCAGAAAATGAGGAAAAAGAGAATGTGCAAGTTAAATTTTAAAATTAATTTTTTTATTTATGAATTCATATTATGTATCGGATGACAGACTAAAAGAGCTTGAGGAAGAGTATGAGGAGTTAACTTCTATACGTCGCTTAGAGGTAGCGGATAGATTAAAAAAAGCTAAAGAATATGGTGATTTATCCGAAAACTCCGAATATAACGAGGCTAAAGATGAACAGGTGCAACTTGAGATAAGAATTGCGGAATTGGAGGATGTTTTACGTAATGCTGAGCTTATTAAAAAAAGTTCATCAAGCGTAGTAGTTATCGGCTCGACTGTTAAGGTAAAAAAAGCTGATGGCAGTGTCAAAGAGTTTATTATAGTTGGTTCGCAAGAGGTTGATCCTGACTCTGGTAAGATTTCAAATGAATCTCCAATCGGAAAGGGTCTTTTGGGCCATTCTTCCGGTGAAGTTATAGAGATAGAAACATTAAAAGGTAAAGCAAAATACGAAATTATTTCAATTTCATAATTTATGCTTGATGATATAGTTAAAGAAAGAAAGGAAAAACTCAAGACTTTAAAGGAGGCTAGTATAAATCCATATCCGGCCGTTTCTAAAAGAACTCATGAGATAAAAGAGATTTTAGATTCTTTTTTATCTCTAGAGAAATCTAAGAAAAAAATATCTATCGTCGGCAGAGTTAGGGCTCGGCGGGGTCAGGGAAAGATTGCTTTTATGGATTTAGAGGATGCAACTGGTCGTATGCAGATTGTTTTGCGAGATGATAAAACTTATAAATTTAAAGATTTAGTGCCTAATATAGATGCAGGTGATTTTTTAGAGGTTCAGGGCAAAGTTTTTGTAACTCAAAAAGGAGAAAAGAGTGTTGAGGGGTCTCTAGTTACTATATTAAATAAAACATTACTACCTCTGCCTAATGATTATTACGGTCTTGATGACTTAGAAACAAAACTTAGAAAAAGATATTTGGATTTAATATTAAATAAAGAAGTGAGAGAACTTTTTAAAACCAAGTCAGTTTTTTGGCAATCTATACGCCAATTTTTAATAAAAGAAGGATTTATGGAGGTTGAGACGCCGGTACTTGAGGCGACCCCGGGTGGAGCCGAGGCTGAACCTTTTAAAACTTATCATAAGGCGCTTAATGAGGAATTTTATTTGCGTATTTCGCTTGAGATAGCTTTAAAAAAATTAATGGTAGGTGGTTTTGAAAAAATATTTGAGATTGGGCGAATTTTTAGAAATGAGGGAATTAGTAATGAACATTTACAGGATTATACTCAACTGGAATTTTATTTAGCTTACGCTGACTATGAGACTCTTATGAAATTAGTAGAGAAAATGTATAAACAGGTTATAAAAGAAACTTTCGGAACATATATATTTACTCATAAAGGGCATAAAGTTTCTTGGGGTGGAAAATGGAAAAAAATTGATTACTTTGAGGCCTTTAAAAATGGCACAAAACTTGATTTGGAAAAAGTAACTTATGATGATTTATATAAAAAAGCTAAAGAATTGAAATTGCCAGTAACAAAGAAATTATCCAAAGGCAGACTTATTGATTTATTGTTTAAAAAAACGGTACGCCCTAATTTAATTGAACCCGCTTTTTTAATAGATCCGCCGGTTGAGATTGAACCACTAGCCAAGAGACATAGAACAAACCCTAAAAAAGTGGAACGTTTTCAGGTGGTGGCCTATGGTAGTGAGTTAGGAAAAGGTTTTTCGGAAAGTAACGACCCAATAGATCAAAGAGAAAGATTTATAGAGCAGGAAAAGGCCAGAGAGCGAGGCGATGTTGAGGCACAAATGCTTGATGAAAGTTTTCTAGAAGCACTAGAATATGGTATGCCTCCAATGGCTGGGTTTGGTTTATCGGAAAGGTTGTTTGCAGTTTTAGCCGGTCGTCCAATAAGAGAAACAGTCTTTTTTCCATTAATGAAAAAAAAATAATATGTTAGATTTAAATACTATAAGAGAAAATCCAGATAGAGTAAGAGAAAAATTAGCCTTGCGAAACACCCCATCTACTTTAGTGGATGAATTTTTGAAAGCGGATAATCTTTGGAGAGATTTAGTTTCTAAAAGAGATGAGATGCGTGCTCAACAAAAATTACTAGGTAGAGATTCTATGGAAGAGGCTAAAGAGTTAAAAATAAAAATACAAAAATTAGAGGAGGATATAAAATTATTATCAGAAAAAAGAGACGATATTATTTTACATATTCCTAATTTGCCGAGCGACGAGGTTCCGATTGGAAAGGATGATTCTGAAAATGTGGTAGTGCGTGAGGTTGGGGAAAAGCCAAATTTTAATTTTAAAATAAAAGATCATGTTGAGCTGGGTAAAAGTTTAAATTTGTTTAATACCGAAAAAGCCGGTCAGGTAGCGGGAGCCAGGTTTAATTATATTTTAAATGAGTTGGTGCTTTTAGAATTCGGTCTGATCCAATTAGCTTTTAAGGAGGCTATTAAGCTTGGTTTTATTCCGGTATTGCCGCCTGTTTTAGTTAAACCGGAAATTTTAAAAGGCATGGGAAAGGGAAAATTTTTAGATGAAAAAGAGGCCTTTTATTTACCCGAGGATGATTTGTATTTGGTAGGGAGTGCGGAACACACTATGGGGCCATATCATGCTGATGAGATATTAAATGAAAAAGATTTACCACTGCGTTATATTGCTTTTTCAACGGCTTTTAGACGGGAGGCGGGCTCTTATGGCAAAGATACAAAAGGTATGCTTCGAGTGCATCAATTTGATAAAGCCGAGCTATTTTCTTTTACTCATCCCGATAAATCAAAGGAGGAGCATAAATTTTTAGTGGAGTTTGAGGAAAATTTAATGAAAAAATTAAAATTGCCTTATAGAGTTTTAGATGTGTGTACGGGAGATATGACTTTTTCTGATGTGCGTCAGTTTGATATAGAGGCCTTTATGCCGGGACAAAATACCTACCGAGAAACCCACTCTTGTTCTAATACAGGTGATTATCAGGCGCGAGGTATTAATACTCGTTTTCGGGATAAAGATGGAGAGGTGCGTTTTGTGCATACTTTAAATGGCACCGCCTTCTCTCAACGGCCACTAATAGCCATAATGGAAAACTATCAAACAGAAAATGGTTCAATTATAGTGCCGGATGTTTTGCGTGAATATGTGGGCCAGGATATAATCACAAGAAATGGCTAAAAAAGAAATAAAAAGTGTTTCTATAGATGATGTTTTAAGGCGAAAACGCAAAATACGTTTTTTAGCTTTTTTAGGGTTGTTGATTATTTTATTATTAGGGTTATTTTATATAGTTGTAAGAACAGAAGTTTTAAAGGTGACAGGAGTGGTGGTGGCTGGCAATAGAGTGATTGAGACAGATTTAATTAAACAGCAGGTAACGGTTAAATATATTTTTAATTCGGTGCCCTTAAATAATTTACCGGTTGCTATTAAAAATGTAAAAGTGTCTCGTAATTTTTTTAAAAGAACTATTAATGTTTTAGTTATAGAAAGAGAACAATATGGGCAATGGTGTAATGCAGATTTTGATTGTTTTTGGTTTGATAAGGAAGGGATTTTATTTACCGAGGCTCCGAGAGCCTCGGGCTCTTTGGTTAGAGTGGTAATCAGCCCTTATATAATTGAAAAAGGAGACACTATTTTACCCGATAGATTTTTGGGTAATTTTTTAAGTATTTTAAATATTTTAGATGAGCTTAATCTAAGTGTGACTAAAATAGAGATAGAGGATTTATCTCGTCAAGAGATGACGGTTTATGCGAGTTCTTATAATATTCCTATTATGTTTAGCCTGCGTGATAATCCAGAATTTACCTACGAGGCTCTAGAAAAATTAAAGACTGATTTTAATAGACTATCCTATATAGATTTACGTAGCTCAAACAGAGCTTTCTATAAATATAAATAAAAATTTTTATATAAAAAAGGTTTACCCACATAATGAGTAAACCTTTTGAATCTTTATTCTTTGACTATTAACCAATAGCCAATTTTAATCCAAAAACTTTGACTGGTAATTAAAGTAATTAATTTTATTAATTTAAGGATTAAAATAGAGATTAAAATAGAGATTAAACTACAAATTAAACCAATAATTAAACCAATAATTAAACCACCAATTAAACTACAAATTAAACCAATAGTTAAACCAATAGTTAAACCCATAGTTAAACCAAGTAAATAATCATTTATAGTTATTATAATATAGGGTTTTTCTAAATTAGATGTATCTGTTTTTTCTAAATAATCTATATTATAAATAATATAAAATATTATCACTGAATAAATTGGTCCGATTAGTATGTCCCACCATCGGCTAATACCACCAAATGGAAATAATAAGGTGAATGATTCTATTTGAATCTCAGTTACAACCGGAACTGAACCGATTATAAAATAGTAAATTACCCAAAAAAGAGCAATCAGGATGGCAGTCACAAGTGACCACCGAAACATCAATTTATTTCTTCTAATCTTATTCATCTTCAATCTCCTTTTCCAAATCTTTTTAAGTTATTTTAATGCTGTCTTTATTTAATCATATTACAAAAAATAAGTCAAATATATAAAAAATACCCCTTACGTCTTGGCGCAGGGGATGTTTTTTATTCTAAATGATAGACAAAAATAGAGGTGCCAACTATGTAATCTGGTTTAGGAGCCTCGCTATAAGAGAGCGGTAAATTTCTAGCGGTTTTGAGCCATAAATAACTATCCTCATCTTTTCTAATAAAACTTGGTTTTAAGTCTCCGGTGGAATTTTGCAGAGTATTAACCGAGACGGCTAGCCATTCTATATTTTCTTCTGCAGGGTTATTTTTAGCCGACCACCATTTTACATATTTATCACCCAATCTATACTCGGGTGAGTCGCCACCAAAATAATCAAGGGCAATTTTATCTATTTGGTTTGCTTCTACAAAATTTTCTAATCTTTTTAAATCCTGACCCCAGTCGTAGTTGCTATCGGTTATTAATTTATAACCATTTTTTGTACCGCCACCCAGTTCGTTATATGAGGATAAAAAATAAGGGGAAACAGCCAACGTTTCTATTAAGAGCCATAAAATTGCCAAGGCTATAAGAAATAATTTAAGAGAGCCTCTAAAAATAATTTGAGTTATTTTATAAAAATTCTGAATAAAATTTAAAGAGGGTTTAATATTTTTAAAGGGAATAGTAATCCATCTTTTTAGAGAGGAGGCTGTTAAAATATAAATAAGAGGCATAGTCGGGAGTATGTGTCTAACACCTATGTTTAAGGGGCTGGTAACACTGGTATACCAATATAAAATAATAAAAGACAGCATGGAGAATTCGGCAAAGTGGGTACTTAAATATTCGTTTATTTTTATACCTCTTTTCTGCCAAACTCTTTTAATGTTTAGAAGAGCTAATATAAAAGATGTGATTATAAGCATAAAAATTGGAAGCGGTTCCTTAAGAAGATAGGCTAAGGGAAAATATAAAGGGGAGCCGGTGTTACTAACTTGGCCTAGAAAATAAGCATCATTACCACCCGAGGCGCGAGTAATGACCATTAAAACTCCAAGCATATATTCAGCCAAGGGTTTGGTAATATCGTTTTGACTCAAGGTGATAGTTAAATCGGCTAACGGTTTTATTTTAAAGCCGGACAATATGTGGGTAGCGTCACTGGTTAATTTTTCAGTTGGCTGATTAAATGTAATAGGAAGATAAACTAAATAAATTAAAATACCGGCTATAAAAAATATACTAAGTAAAGAAAAAATATAGGTAGTAGCTGATTTTAGAAGATAGGAAGTTTTATTTATAGTATGGGCGTTTAGTTTATAATAGGCGTTATTTGCGTAGTGAACTAAAGCTAATAAAATAAATAGGGGACCAAGTAAAATAGCCGAGAATTTTAACAGTTGAGCAATACCAAAACAAAGCCCGGCTATAACAAGGTTTTTTCTATTTGGTCTATTTAAAAAATTAGAAAATGAAAAAAGAGCAATCATAACTCCTAGCGTGGCGCCGATGTCGGTGGTAACATAGTGACCGTGGGCTAAAAATATGGGCGAGAGAGCGAGAAGTGTTAGAGGGAGTAACGCCCACCAACGGCCGATTAATTTTGATGACCAAATATATAAAATAAGTAGTAAGATTAATGATAATATAGTCGGACCGAAGCGAGAGTATTTTAAAATTTGATCAGCGTTGTTATCACTGTTAAATATAAATTCGTAGCCGGATGTCCATTGACCATTTATGTCGTCTGTCCAAAACGGTTTATCGTTTGGAAAATTTAAGTCTAAAAGTAATAAAGGAAGACCAGCTATAATTTTAACAAGTGGAGGATGTTCGGGGTTTAGTCTATAATCTTGAAAAGCGACATAACTATAGCCGGCCGGAATGTGGGCCAATTCGTCGGTAATAGCCGAATCTGTTAAAACGGCTTGCCACATAAGGTAAAAAGAAAATATTATAATTATAATTACCCAAAAAAACGAACCCCCAAGATTTAGAATTTTAATAAATTTATTCATATTTTATAATAGTCATTAACTAATAGTTTCATTTTAGAGCATATTTCACTTTATGTTATTAACAGCTTCTGATTTTAAATCTAAAAATACAGTTAAGTTAGCTAAATTTCTACTTGGTAAATTTTTAGTGAGAAAAATTAAGGGAAAAATAATAAGAGCCAAAATTATTGAGGTGGAGGCTTATGATGGTTTTTTAGATAAAGCCAGTCATGCTTATAAGGGTAAAACTAATAGAAATTTTGTTATGTTCGGAGAGTCTTTTGTATGGTATGTCTATTTAGTATACGGAATGCACAACATGCTTAATTTGGTAACCGGTCCAAAAGATTATCCGGCAGCTATTTTAATTCGTGGAATTGAGGTTAAGGGCAAAAAAATAAATGGGCCGGGCAAGATAACAAAATTTTTGGAAATTGAAAGAGAATTTAATAATCTTGAGGCATCTAAAAAAAATAATTTATGGCTAGAGGATTTAGGTTTTAAGGCACAAAATATTTTAAAAACTCCTCGGATAGGGGTTGATTATGCCAAGGAATCAAAAGATGAACTTTATAGATTTGTTTTAGAATAAAAAAAAGACAGTTTTCAGGCTGTCTTTTTGAGATGACTAAATTACAGGAGGGTTGATGGCTAATTTATGCCATGGTTTAATCTCTTTTATTTGAAACGCGCAATCTTTTAAAAATTGCTTTGAAACACTAAACATCCATGATTCGTTTGGATGTTTAAGATTTAATTTAGCGTGACTATTTTCATATTTAGATGAGCCTATGTTTGATATTAATACAATTATCACGTTATTGGGATTTTCTTTATCTTCAGTGATAATTTGAAAATCCTCTAGAGAAAAAACATCTTGGCCATCTAACAAACAAAATACAGCTCCTTTAACAGGATTAAATTTTTCAATATTATTCATACCATACCTCCAAGTATTTTTATAGTTAATTCTACCTTGATAATATGAAAAAATTGCTTTTTTGTCAAAAAATTTATAAGTTACTAAGATATTTTCATAAATTAAATTAAGATATTTTTATTGCTTTTTTTTTATACTTTTGTTATTATAAAATAAATGAGTAATATTACTATACAAAAAAAGAAAGTGGAAAAAGAAAGGGGAGTAGTTATTTTATTTTTCCTTAGCTGATTTAGATTAATATGAAACTATCTATGGGGATTGTCGGTTTGCCCAACGTGGGTAAATCAACCTTGTTTAAAGCTTTAACCAAGCAGGATATTAATATTGCTAATTATCCTTTTGCGACCATTGATCCTAACGTCGGCGTTGTATCTGTGCCCGAGGTGAGGCTTGATAAACTGGAGGCAATGTCTAAGTCTAAAAAAAAGATACCGGCGGTGGTAGAGTTCTATGATATCGCCGGGCTAGTTAGAGGGGCCAACAAGGGCGAGGGGCTGGGGAATCAATTTTTATCGCATATTCGTGAGACTAATGCGATTGTGCAGGTAGTGCGTGTTTTTGAGTCATCCGATATATTACATGTTGAAAATTCGGTTGATCCAATTAGAGATATAACGATTATTAATTTAGAATTAATCATAAAAGATATTGAGACAGTAGAAAAGAGAATAGGAAGCTTAGAAAAAGAAGCTAGAGTTGGGGATAAGGAAAAGCAAAAAGATCTGGAGATTATGAAAAAAGTTAAGGCGGAATTATTAGCCGATAAATTAGTAATTTCTTTAGAAAAAGAAATCAGAGAAGCCTTATGCATCAAAGAGTTGAATTTATTAACCAATAAACCCCAAATCTACCTATTAAATGGGCAAGAGAGTGAGGTTACTGATGAGCTTAAAAAAACTATAGAGAATTTAGGCTTTAGTTATATTATTCAAGATTTATCGGCGGATGATGGTTTAGGAGAGTTAATAAAAAAATCTTATGAGCTACTCGGACTGATAATTTTTTTTACAACCGGAGAGGATGAAACAAGGGCTTGGACTATAAAAAAAGAAACAAAAGCTCCGCAAGCGGCGGGAGTTATTCACACCGATTTTGAAAAAAAATTTATTAGAGCCGAGGTTATAAACGCTGATTTATTATTAGAGCTTGGTTCTTGGCAAAAAGCTAAGCAGGCCGGAAAACTTAGATTAGAGGGCAAGGAATATCTGTTTCAGGATGGAGATGTAGTTGAAATACGGCATGGATAGAAATAAAAAAAGAAGCCTTTAAGCTTCTTTTTTTTGGATAGCTGAGGTTATAAATAATTGAAATAAGGGGTGGGGGTTTAAGGGTTTTGATTTTAACTCCGGATGAAATTGGGTAGCTACAAAAAATGGATGATTTTTTAATTCTATGATCTCGGCTAAATTTTTTTCTAGGTTAATACCGGAAAAAATTAAACCGGCTTTAATAAATTGATCTTTATACTCGTTGTTAAATTCATAACGATGGCGGTGGCGCTCGCTGATATTTTCTGTTTTATAAGCTTTGTGAGCCTTAGTTGATTTAACTAGATTACAGGCGTAGGCCCCTAAGCGCATGGATCCTCCGAAATTTTTATTTTTTAAGTGCTCGGCTTGTTCGGGGAGTATGTGGATAACTGGATAAGGAGTGCTTTCATTTATTTCGGTAGTGTGGGCATCTTTTAAGCCAACCACATTTCTAGCAAACTCAACGACAGCCATTTGCATACCATAACAAAGACCTAAAAATGGTATTTGGTTTTCTCTTAAATATTTTATAGCCATTATTTTACCTTCTATGCCTCGGGCGCCAAATCCTCCGGGAATTATAAGGCCGTCGTAGTCTTTTAAAGTTTCTAAAGTTGAGGGGTCATCCTCAAATTTTTCGGCGTTAATCCAGTCTATAATCGGGCGTCTTTTTTGATTATAAGAAGCATGTTTAATAGCCTCTATAACAGAAATATATGAATCGGTTAAGGTAAAGGCGCCGGTAGAAAAATATTTTCCGACAATGCCAATTCTCACATCTTGTTCATAGTTGGTGTTAGAAAAAGCCTTAATCCAGTCGTGGCCATTTCTTTGGCGGGGTTTAAGTTTAAATTTCTTTAAAATAATGGTTGAAAAATTATCTTTTTCAAAATTAATAGGTATTTGATAGATAGATTTTACATCGGGAGCGGAAATAACGTTTTCTTTAGGAATATTACAGAAAACAGAAATTTTTTCTTTACGGGGTTCGTCAAGGGGGGAGTTGCTTCGGGCAATTATTATATCCGGCTGGATACCGGCGGAGTTTAGAGTGCGCACAGCGTGTTGAGTTGGTTTAGTTTTCATTTCTCCAAGCAAAGATGGAACAGGGAGATAGGAGACCATCACAAAAGCTACGTTACCCGGTTTTTTAAGTTTTAACATGCGACCGGCCTCTAAAAAAAGCATATTTTCGTATTCGCCGGCGGTACCGCCAATTTCAATAAGAACAAAATCGGCTTTGGTTTTAGCACTTACTTTTTCAATCCGTTCAATAACTTCCTCGGGAATGTGAGGAACAACCTGGACGCATTTTCCACCATATTCTAGATTTCTCTCTTTATTTATAACCGCTAAATAAATAGAACCGGTGGTCATATAGTTGTCGCGGGTTATGTTTGTGTCTAAAAATCTTTCGTAGTTGCCAACGTCCTGGTCACATTCTAATCCGTCGTCGGTAACAAAGACCTCGCCATGTTCAATCGGGTTCATAGTGCCGGCGTCTACGTTTACATAAGGATCAATTTTCATAGCGGTTACGGAATAGCCTTGGTCTTTCAAGATTCGTCCGATTGAGGCGGTCGTGATACCTTTACCGACTCCAGACATAACACCCCCGACTACAAAAATATATTTAGTCATTTAGTTAAAAAAATATTTAGAAACTTTTTAAATAATTTTACTATAGTTTTAGAGAGTAACAAAATTGGCGAGGGTGGGGATAAAGGGTAGTTTGACAAATAAAATATACTATGTTTTAATATAACCAGAATAATTGACGTATAAAAAAGAAAGGATATTAAAATGATTAGATTGGAGAAAACTTTTGGAACAATTCATGATTCAATCGCCGCGGCGATTGAATTATCGGTAGAAAAAAATGATGATGTCTTTTTTTATTTTAATGGTGATGTTAGTTTGATCAAAAATGATTACGCCAAAGACGTAATCATTATAGCAAACATATTAAATAAAAAATGATTTAATTTTTTGCAATCTGATATGGGGAAATCTGTTTATTTTACAGATTTCCCTTTTTGTTTTATAATTCATTTCTGAAATGAATAGTGAAACAAAAAAATTGATATTAAGTTCGGCTTTATATACTTTTGGTTCTATTTTAGGACCTATGATTTTTTTTGTAGGTCTGGGATATTTTCTAGATGATTATATGGGGGCAAGGTTATTTTATGTGTTTATAGGTCTTGGAATAGCCTTTGTGATTTCAAATATTCTATTATTTAGTAAAGCAATAAGTATGACAAAAAAAATGGCTAAATATGCTAAGGAAATAAAAAAATAAATATGGATATATCACTGGCACCGAATATATTAACTAATATTTATGGTTTTCCAATTACCAACACTTTTGTATGGACTATTTTTTTAAGTTTGGTTTTAGTCGGTTTTTTTGGGGTTATGCGTTTATTTTGGAGCGTTGTGCCCGGCCGAGCTCAATCAGTAGTTGAGTTATTAATTGGGGGTGGTTTTTCTTTTGTAGAGAGTGTTATAGGAGATTATGAAAAGGCTAAAAAAGCTTTTCCACTTGTAATGACTTTTTTTATTTTCATATTATTAGCCAATTTATTTACCTTTATGCCGGGACAGGGGGCCATCAGTATTAAAACGGAGGGTGGTTCGGTATCTTTATTTAGGGCGGTGATGAGTGATTATGGAATGGTTTTTGCTCTAACAATGATAACCGTTATTACAGTTCAAGTTATCGCAATTATTGTTAATGGACCTTTGGGATATCTGGGCAAGTTCATAAACTTTAAGAGTCCGCTATCATTTATTCTTGGGGTTATGGACATTATCGTTGAATTTGCTAAAATACTATCTCTATCCTTTAGATTGTTTGGAAATATATTTGCCGGAGAGGTTTTGGGTGGAGTGATGCTGTTTCTTATGCCCTTTGTGGTGCCAACAGCTTTTTTGTTTTTAGGAGTGTTGTCGGCCGTTATTCAGGCTTTTGTATTTTCAGTTTTAACGTTAGTATTTATAAGTCAAGCGTCGGAAAAAATTAATTAATTAAAATAAACTATATGGATCCAGTTGTATTTCAACAGTTAGCAGCCGGACTAGCTATCGGTATTGGGGCGGTAGGGTCGGCTATCGGTGAGGGATATATTGCCGGCAAGGCTCTTGAGGCTATTGGTCGAAACCCGGAAGCCAGCGACAAAATTACACCGCTTATGTTTGTGACGATGGCTATTGCCGAGTCAACCGCTATATACGCTTTGGTTATTTCTTTAATTATCCTTTTTGGGTAAGAGTTTTTATGTATAAAAAGTACATTATATGTGCTTTTTAAATTTTTATTTATGAATTTAATAGATGCGCTCGGTCTAGATATAAAAATATTAATAGCTCAATTTGTTAATTTTGGGATTCTTTTGTTTGTATTGGGTTGGTTTTTTTATAAACCAATCCTTAAATTTTTAGACGAAAGAAGTGAAAAAATAAAGTCTGGCGTATTAAAATTTGAGGAGGCCGAAAGAAAATTAATAACCATAGAGGCCAAAGAGAAAAAAATTTTAGCTCAAGCCTCTAAGGAGGCCTCAAATATTATTCAGGAGGCTTATCTAAAATTAGACAAGCAAAAAGAAGGTATAATAGAAGAAACAAGGCAGGCAGTATTAAAAATAAAAGAGGAAGGAAAAAATGAGCTTGAAAACCAAAAGAAAAAAATAATAAGAGAAATAAAAGAGGAGGCAGGAGATTTAGTAGTGGTAGCGACCAAAAAAGTACTTGATATAAAAACCTCGGTTGATAAGAAAATTGTAAGTCAGGTACTTAGTGAAATATGAAATTAACTTCTAAACAATACGCCCATGTTTTATATACTCTTTTAAAAAATAGTCCTAAAATTAATCATAAAAGTATCTTAAAAAATTTTGTTTTAAAGTTAAATAGAGATAGAGCTTTAAAAAGAAAAAATGATATTTTATATGCTTTATCCGTTTTAATTGAGGCAGAAAATAAATCTTTATCAGGGGTTTTATATACAGCTCATGAAATTTCTAAAAGTGAGGCAAGTGAAATAGAAACCAAAATGGCTAAGATTTTAGGAGTTAATTCTACCTCACTCACCTTAGAAAAAAATGAAGAATTACTTGGTGGTTTTAAAGCAGTGTTTGATGAGTATACAGTTGACGCCTCGGTTTTAAATAATTTATTAGCGCTTAGAGAGATATTAATTTCATAATATGGATATAAATAAAAATACAATTCTTGCCGAATTAAAAAGTGAGATAGAAAATTTTGAGAAGAAAATTAAAAAAGATCACACTGGAATCGTGCTAACTTCGGCCGACGGTATTATTAAAGTGCGTGGTTTATCAGAGGTTAAATATTCTGAAATGCTGGAGTTTAAAACAGATTCAGTGTCTTTCTTTGGAGTAGCTTTAAATTTAGAGGAGGATAGTGTGGGGGTAGTTTTATTTGAGGGGGAAAATTTAATTAAGGAAGGCGATAAAGTTATGGCAACCGGTAAAATACTGGAGGTACCGGTTGGGGAGGATTTTTTAGGTAGAGTAGTTGATTCGCTTGGTAAACCGCTAGATGAAAAGGGTAAAATAGAGGAAAATAGCTTTTATCCGGTTGAAAAAATTGCGCCAGGAGTAATTAATAGGAAATCAGTTTCTGAGCCGCTACAGACAGGTATAAAGGCAATAGATACCTTAATTCCAATTGGTAGAGGGCAGAGAGAACTTATTATCGGAGACAGACAAACCGGCAAGACCACTTTAGCGCTTGATACTATTTTAAATCAAAAAGATCAAAATATGATTTGTATTTATGTAGCTATCGGGCAAAAAGAATCAAAAGTAGCTAGATTTGTCTCAATTCTTAAAGAAGGTGGAGCCCTAGATTATACAATTATAGTTAATGCCTCGGCGTCTGCGTCCTCGGCTTTGCAATATATTGCTCCTTATTCGGGTTGTGCTATGGCGGAGTATTTTTTAGATAAAGGCAAGGATGTTTTAATTGTTTATGATGATTTAAGTAAACACGCGGTTGCTTATCGGCAATTATCATTATTATTACGCAGACCACCCGGTAGAGAGGCTTACCCGGGAGATGTATTTTATTTACATTCAAGATTACTAGAGAGATCAGCTAGATTAAACGAGGAAAATGGAGGAGGGTCTATGACCGCCCTGCCTATTATTGAAACACAGGCGGGAGATGTATCGGCTTATATTCCAACTAATGTTATTTCTATAACCGACGGACAAATATTTTTAGAATCCAATCTTTTTAATAAGGGAATTCGTCCGGCAGTTAATGTGGGGATATCGGTGTCTCGGGTTGGAAGCGCGGCGCAAAGAAAAGCTATGAAAAAAGTAGCCGGTAAAATGAAACTTGAGGCGGCTCAAGCGCGCGAGCTTGAATCATTTTCGCAGTTTAGCGCCGACTTAGATGGTGAAACAAAGGCTAAACTTGAGAGAGGGCAAAGAATTATTGAGGTATTAAAGCAGGATCAGTTTAGCCCTTTATCTTTGGCCTCACAGGTGTTTATTATACTTGCGGTTAATGAAGGTTTTTTGGATAATATACCGGTTAATAAAATAAATATTTTTGAGAACGGTTTAATAGAACATATAAATACCTATAATCCAAAACTGGTTAATGATTTAAATAAAGATGGTGGCTTTAGTGATGAAATAGCTGAAATAATTAAAAAAGAAATAGAAAATTATAAGCGAGGATTAGATTATTTAGAATAATATGGCAACTACGCGTGAAACATTAAGCAAAATACAGTCGGTTAAAAATACCAAAAAAATAACCATAGCTATGGAACTCGTGGCATCTTCAAAACAACGTAAAGCGGTTCTAGCTGTTTTAAAAACAAGAAGTTACGCTAATTTAAGTTGGTTGACAGTTAAAAATGTGGTTAAGATGGCTAGATACGATAAAAAAATGCACGAGCTTTTACACGACATAAAACAAATAAAAAAGGTAGGAGTTATTTTAATAAGCTCAAATAGAGGATTGTGTGGAGGTTTTAATAGTCTAGTTATTAAAAAAGCTTATGATTTTATCAAAGAAGAATACAATAATTCAGATGCTTCTTTTATATTGATTGGCAAAAAAGGTAGGGCGATAGAATCCCGTTTTAATCAAAAAATTGATAAATATTTTGAGGTGCCTGATTATTCTTTTCATTTATCCCATGTTTCTTTGGTGGCTAAATATGTCATAGAAAAATATTTAAATGGGGAGTACGATGCTATATTACTTGTCTACACTGATTATATTTCGGGGGTTAAACAGACACCACGTGTTAAACATTTACTACCCCTGCATTTGAATCAATTTGATACGCATTTAGGAGTGGTAGATTTTGGGGAGGACATAGAAACCAAAGAAAAAGAGGTTCAGGGGATAATTAATTTAAAACAGGATAAATATTTTGCGCATACTCACTATGAACTTGAGCCTACCCCGTACGAGGTGCTAGACAAAATGATTCCAAAGTTAATTGAGATACAAATTTTTCAGGCTTTACTTGAGTCCTCGGCCTCTCTACATAATCAACGTATGATAGCGATGCACAAGGCAACCGAGGCCGCCGAGGAAAAAATAAATGATTTAACTTTAACTTATAATAAAGCTCGTCAAGCATCTATTACCACTACTACCTTAGAAATTGTGGCTGGAGCCGAAAGTTTAAATAAATAAAATATGAAAAAAAATATAGGTAAAATTACACAAATTATAGGACCGGTCGTAGATGTAAGTTTTGAGGAGGAGTTGCCCTTAATTTATAATGCCCTGCAAATTAATTTAGGTGATAAAAATTTAACGCTTGAGGTGGAGCAACATATTGGTAATAATACAGTTCGAACAATCTCTATGGGTTTAACCGACGGTCTATTTCGAGGAATGGAGGTGATAGACACTGGTAGCCCTATATCGGTTCCGGTTGGAAAAGAAACACTGGGCCGAATATTTAATGTTTTAGGAGAGGTGATTGATAATAAAGGCGAGATTAATTCTGAAAAGAAATATTCAATTCATAAAAAAGCACCTAGTTTTGCGGAGCAATCATCTAAGGCCGAAATTCTTGAGACTGGTATAAAGGTTATTGATTTAATTTGTCCAATAGTCAAGGGAGGTAAAGTAGGTTTATTTGGCGGAGCGGGAGTGGGTAAAACTGTTATTATTCAGGAACTTATAAATAATATTGCATCTAAACACGGAGGTTATTCGGTTTTTGCCGGCGTGGGCGAGAGGACTAGAGAGGGTAATGATTTATATCATGAAATGAAAGAGGCTAAAGTATTAGACAAAGTGGCGATGATTTTTGGGCAAATGAACGAGCCCCCAGGAGCCAGGCTACGAGTTGCTTTATCGGCGCTCTCAATGGCGGAATATTTTCGTGATGAGGAACACAAAGATGTCTTAATGTTTATTGATAATATTTTTAGATTTACTCAAGCTGGAAGCGAGGTTTCAGCCTTGCTCGACCGAATGCCTTCGGCAGTTGGTTATCAACCAACTTTAGCCTCTGAAATGGGAGCTATGCAAGAAAGAATAACATCTACCAAAAATGGTTCAATTACCTCGGTGCAGGCGGTTTATGTGCCAGCCGACGATTTAACCGATCCGGCTCCGGCCACAACTTTTGCTCACCTTGATTCAACGGTGGTTTTAGCTAGGTCGCTGGCCGAGCTTGGTATTTATCCGGCGGTTGACCCCCTTGATTCATCCTCAACGATTATGGATCCAAAAATTGTCGGCCAGGAACACTACCAAACAGCCTCTAGAGTTAAAAAAATTCTTCAACGCTACAAAGATTTACAAGACATTATCGCTATCCTCGGTATGGAGGAATTGAGTGATGAGGATAAATTAATTGTAAAAAGAGCTCGTAAAATACAAAAATTTTTATCCCAACCTTTTAGTGTAGCTGAAGTATTTACTGGCTCACCCGGAGCTTATGTAAAAAGAGAGGACACAGTTTTAGGTTTTAAGGAAATATTAGATGGTAAATATGATGATATTTCCGAGGATAAATTTTATTTAAAAGGGAGTATAAGTGATGTTTTAAAATAAAAATATGATTAATTTTGAGGTGGTTAGCCCGGAGAGAGTTATATTAAAAGAAAATGTTAAGCAGGTAACTATTCCAACCAAAGAGGGAAATATAACCATATTTCCGAAACATATGGCTTTAATCGCCCTACTTAAACCTGGAGTAATAACTTACCACACACCGGAAGGCTCTATTGAGAACTTATCTATTAAAGGAGGTTTTGTAGAGGTTCTACCGACCAAGGTAGTGGTCTTAGCGGATGAGTAAATATTTAGTATAATAATATAAAATGGCTATAACTTATTTATCCAAAATTCCTAAAAAAAAATTAACTGGCACAGCGATAGTGCGGGTTGATTTTAATGGAGGTCTTTTTCGATTAGAGAAAGCTATTAATACTTTTAAATACTTAGAAAAATACGCCGATAAAATTGTGGTCATAGGACATAAAGGTAGACCAACCCTCCCTTTAAATAAAAAGGAAAAAGAGGAGCTTTCTTTAGAGTTTGAAACTAAAAATTTATCAAGACTTTTAGGCGGGAAGGTTATTTTTTTAGATTCTATAAAATTATCAGAAAATGGTAATGATATAAGAAGGGCGCCTAAAAAATCTATTATACTTTTAGAGAACTTAAGATTTATTAAAGGCGAGATGGAAAACGATGAGGAAACAGGGAGAATTTTAGCCTCGCTCGGAGATTATTATGTGAATGAGGCTTTTGCCGCCTCACATAGAGAAAATTCTTCGGTGTGTGCTATGACTAAATATATAAAAAGTTATGCGGGGTTTAATTTTGAGGAGGAGATAAAAAATTTAAGTTTAGTTTTAAAAAAAGCTAAAAAACCCATAGTTTTAATATTTGGAGGAGCAAAGATAACATCTAAAACGCCGGTTATTATGAAGTTTTATAATAAGGCGGATAATATTTTAATAGGCGGGGCGCTAGCCAATACCTTGCTTTATTTATCGGGAGTAAAAATAGGGAACTCACTAGCCGAAAAACATGTAGATAGTGCTGTCCTTAGACTTTTACAGATGGATAAAATACATATCCCGTCTGATTTAAGAAAAAGCGGTAATAAAATACTGGATATTGGGCCAAAGACAGAGGTGGAATTTAAAAATTATATTAAAGGCGCCAAGACTATTATTTGGAATGGGCCGATGGGGATGTTTGAGAAAAAAGGTTTTGAAAGTGGCACCAAATCTATAGCCAAGGCAATAGCCGGTGCCAAAGCTTTTACAGTAGTTGGGGGAGGGGAGACCATAGAGGCGATACGAAAATTTAAGTTAGAAAAAAAATATGATTTTGTTTCTACCGGCGGAGGCGCTATGCTTGAATTTTTAGCGGGTGATAAATTGCCGGGCATTAAGGCTTTAGAAAAATAAAAGCCCAAATTAGGGGCTTTTTAAATATTTATTTTAATTATTTTTTATTTAGATGTTACTTTTTTAACAAAGATAAAGAAATAGATGCGAGAAATGAAAATAAAGAAATAAAAATCATCAATAAAAATAAGCATATCTGTAAAATATTAGATTGAAAAAAAATTGGAAATTGATTAACGTTTGTTAATGTGATTATAAGAACTACACATAAAAAACTTAATTGTGTTAGTGAAAGAAAAAAAGAAATTACTCCCACACAATAATAAAGATAAGCCAAGGATGATGAATCTAATTGATTAGACATGTTTAAAATCTCCTTTATAATTTAATATTTAAAAGTGCCTTTATAATATATATTTTTTTAGTATTTTTGTCAAATAAGACTTATATAATGTATACTTAATAGCGTTATGGATTATAAGATTGAATCAAATAAAAATATAGTAGTTATATACCACGCCGAATGTCCGGATGGATTTTCCTCGGCCTTTGTGGCCTATAAAAAATTTGGCAATAGAGCCGACTATATACCGGCTGAACATAATAGAAGTGATCCGACGGGGCTAAAAAATAAAATCATATATGTAGTGGATTTTTCTTTTAATGAGAGCGTAACTTTAGAATTAATGAAAAATAATAAACAAGTTACTTATATAGACCATCATATATCGACCGAGGAGATAGTTAAAAAAACAAATAATTATTTATTTAATTTAAAGCATTCGGGGGCAGTTTTAACTTGGATCTATTTTTGGCCAAAGAAAAAAATACCTAAATTTATTTTACATATAGAGGACCAGGATTTATGGAATTTCAAGATGAAAAATACACGCGAGGCGATGAGTGCCTTAAGTTTAGAAGAAATGAATTTTAAAAGTTGGGGAAAGTTAGTATCTGATTTTGAAAATAAAGAAAAATTTAAAAAAATAGTAGAGAAAGGAAAAATTATATTGGATCATAATAAACAAATTATAGAGTGGTTAGCAGAAAATAAATCCGAGAAAGTTTTATTTGAGGGAGAAAAGATATTAGCCTGCGAATTTAATTATAAGCCTTTAATTTCTATGTTAGCTCATGAATTATATAATAAAAAATCTCCATTTTCTTTGGTCTGGCATTTACACGAGGGATACTATAAATTTTCTATGCGCTCTAACGGAAAATTTGACGTCTCTAAAATAGCCGAGAAATATGGAGGGGGCGGGCATAAGGCGGCTTCCGGGTTTTCTATTCTAATTGAAAAAGGGTTACCTTTTAAATTTGTTAAAAAAAAGTAATATTATAAATATGGAAAAATTTATTATTTATACCGATGGCGGGTCGCGCGGAAATCCTGGTCCATCTGCAATTGGAGCGGTAGTTCAAGATAAAGAATATTCAGAATATATTGGTCAGGCGACTAATAATATAGCGGAATATAAAGCGGTTATTATGGCGCTTTTAAAAGCCGAAAAAATACTAGGTAAAAATAAAGCTAAAAATACAGACATTGAGATAAGACTGGATAGCCAGTTGGTACAAAGGCAAATGAGTGGCGAGTATAGAATAAAAGAGGATTCCCTAAAGGTTTTATATGTTGATATTCATAATTTAATGTTTGATTTTAAAAGTGTGAAGTTTATCCACATTCCTCGGGAAAAAAATAAAGAGGCTGATAGATTGGTTAATGAGGCCCTAGATAAAAAGCTAGTAAAATAAACAAATATCATGTGAAGACAAAGGGGTTGACTTTTATTTATTTGTGTGCTATACTCATGATAGAATAATAAATTCTGGATTTAGCCTCTCGGTCCAGAAAATAAAATAGAGAGGTAATAATATGAAAAAGCCCCTTTCTTGTTACGATTTTGTAATAAGGAAGGGGCTATAAATTTTTATATAAACCCAAAACCCACCGTTAAAGGTGGGTTTTTAGATTTTTTTAAACTAGCTACTTGTAAGCCGGATTCTGTTCTCTTTAAAAAAAGAGGGTAACGATTTATCTGTTCCGATTTTTGCAAATTGGAATCAAGCGGCACTCCTATATAAAATAGGCACGGCCTTGCACCAAACAGGGTTTACCACCTATATAAATCACTATATATAGGCGTGCGCTCTTACCGCACGATTTCAACCTTACCTAATAAATTAGGCGGTATATTTTCTGTTGCACTTTCCGTAGGATTACTCCCCGTTGTTGTTAACAACTGTTTACTTCCTTAATAAATTAAGGGGTGTCCGGACTTTCCTCTATACATTTAAATGTACAGTAGCTACCACTGTAACTAGTATTATATGTATACCATAAAATATTGCATAAGTCAATAAAATTTGACTTATTTTTTTTATTTATATATAATATTTTCAGGACGTTAAAACTTACTTAAGAGAGGTGTATTATGAATATCAGGAAAAAACAAAAATTTTTTCTTTGGTTAACATTGTCAGGTCTTATTTTATTTTTTATTTCATATTATCTTTACTTAACCAATTATAATAATTTATTATATGTAATCTTTAGCTATATTGGTATTATTTTATTTACTTCTACATTAGCTTCTTATTTAAGTATAAAAGATAATAAGGATATTTAAATTTCAGAAGACTAAAACTGACTGATTAAAAAAACTTTAAAATATAAGGCTCTGTGTAAACGGGCCTTTTTTGTTTACCCTGTTAAATAAAATCTAAGATTTTAATTTTGATTTTTCAAAATTATTTAACAGGGTAAAGTTATACACAGTAAAGTGGTTGTATTATGAGAGTGGTGGTGTAGAATGAGTGTAAGTGGGGAAATGTGGTGAATATGTTTTTAGGAGAATACAGATACACGCTCGATCAAAAAGGGAGAGTCGCTCTACCTCCTAAGTTTAGAAATGACTTAAAAGGCGGAGCAATTGTTACCAGAGGACTGGATCAATGTTTGTTTGTATTTCCGTCGGTTGAATGGAAAATATTAGCGCAAAAGCTTGTTTCTCTACCTTTGACACAATCAAACTCCAGAGCATTTGTGCGTTTAATGTTGTCTGGGGCGATGGATTTATCAATTGACAAACAAGGCCGAATTCTTGTACCGGATTATCTACGAGAATATGCCGGCCTTCAAAAGGAAATAGTAACCATTGGACTCTATAGCCGATTTGAAATTTGGAGTGATAATAATTGGAATAAATACAAAAAGATTACCGAGAGAGATTCTGATAAAATTGCCGAACAATTAAATGAATTAGGTATTTAAGATGCATACACCGGTTTTGTTAAAAGAAGTTATAGAAAACTTAAATCCTCAAAAAGGGGAGTTCTTTATTGATGGAACACTCGGAGGTGGAGGGCACGCCAAAGCTATCTGGGAAAAAATTAAACCAAACGGTAAACTTTTAGTTTTAGATTTAGATAAAAGTGCGGTTGATAGATTTAAAGAATCCATTCTATCAGAAAATATTGTGACTATAAATGCTAACTATGCAGATCTTGTAAGTATTATATCGGCTAATGACCTACCAAGGGTTGATGGATTGCTACTAGACCTTGGATTTTCCTCTGACCAAATAGAATTATCTGGTCGGGGATTTAGCTTTAATAGAGATGAGCCTCTTTATATGACCTATAGCGAGGATGAGGAATCGGTCGCCAGTATTTTATCTCGTTTATCGGAAAAAGATTTAGCCGATGTGATTTATAAATATGGCGATGAAAGATTTTCTCGTAAAATTGCTAAAGCTATTAAAGAGCGAACTCAAAAAGAATCTATAATATCTAGCCTAGAATTATCGGAAATTATAAGACAGATATTACCAAAGAGTTACGAGCAAGGCAGAATTGATCCAGCCACGCGAACATTTCAGGCGCTTCGTATATATGCTAATCATGAGCTTGATAATATAAGGCGTGTCATATCTATTTTACCGAATATAATAGCGTCTCTTGGAAGGGTAGCCATTATTACTTTTCATTCTTTAGAGGATGAGATAGTAAAAAATTCTTTTAAAGAATTAGTAGACGAAAAAAAAGCGGTTTTAGTAAACAAAAAACCAATTGTGCCAACTATAGAGGAAAAAAGTCATAATCCTAAAAGTCGTTCCGCTAAGTTAAGAGTAATCAAATTTAATTAATTTTTATAAAATGACAGTTTTTACACCTAATAAAAAAGATAATTTTAATATTTATATTGGAGCTTTAGTATTAGCTTTAATTTTGGTGTCGGGTTTATGGCTTTATACCTATAACCTAAAAGTAACAGTTTTACATAATATTTCAGGAGTAGAACTTGAACTACAAAGAACTCGAGTAGTTAATGCCGAAATGAAAAATAATTTATATAGCTTATTAAATCCGGCCGAAATTTCTATAATGGCCGAGGCAAGAGGACTTGTAAAAGATTCTAATCCGGAATTTATTCAGGTAGCGCAAAGATAAAAACTTTATACACAGGCTACTGATTCTTGTTTTGCAGTTATACTTATTTTAATTGTATGAAATTTAGAGTTTTATTTTTAGCTTTTTTCTTTGTGTCTTTATATGGGCTATTAGTATTTAAACTTTACTCAATTCAAATTAGTAAAGTTGATTTTTATGCCGCTAAGGCTGAATCACAATTATTCGGCAATTTAGATGCCCAGAGAAGAGGAACTATATATTTATCCGATAAAGATGGGACATATATACCGGCAGCTTTACAAAAAGAATTTACCGAAATATACGCAACACCAATTGAAATAATAGATCCGGCGGTGGCGGCGGTTGAAATATCTGAAATAGTTAATATTCCAGTATCAGAATTAACTCGTATGTTTAATAAAAAAAATGACGAGTACGAACTTTTAATAGCCAAAGCCTCTAGTGAACAAATAGAAGCTATAAATGCTTTAGGAAATATAGCCGGAATACATCAAAAATTAAAGGCCGAGAGATTTTATCCTTTAGGCAGTCAGGTCGCGCATGTTTTGGGGTTTGTATCAGCGGATGAAAAAAGTGATTTGCTGGTAGGGCGCTATGGACTAGAAAGTTATTTTGAAAATAGATTAGCTGGAGTGCCGGAAATAGTGTCTGGAGATTCGGTGCAAAAAGCGGTAGCGGGCGGGGATGTTTATTTATCCATTGATAGAAATATACAATCACAGGCCGAGGAGATATTAAATAGATTAGTCACAAACTATAACGCCAGCGGGGGAATGATTATTGTACAAGATCCAAAAACTGGCAGAATATTAGCTAATACTAATAGTCCAACTTTTGATCCTAATAATTTTTCAAATTACCCAATACCCTCATTTACTAACCCCTCGGTTCAGAGTATTTATGAGCCGGGATCAATCTTTAAGGTGATAACTATGGCTATTGGACTTGATTCAGGAGCGATTACTCCTCTAACGGAATATGTAGATACCGGTTCGGTAACTTTAAACGGAAGTACCATACATAACTGGGATTTAAAATCTCATGGGAGGCAGACAATGACCAATGTAATTGAAAAATCTTTAAACACAGGCACGGTTTTTGCCGAAAAACAAATAGGGCATGGAATTTTTAAACAGTATTTAGAGAAGTTTAGATTTGAGGAAAAAACAGATATTGCTTTACCGGGCGAAGTGGTCGGCAACTTTAGGTCTTTATATAATGAAAAAGACTCTAAGGATATAAATTTTGCGACGGCTTCATTTGGGCAAGGCATTTCGGTAACACCAATAGGATTATTGCGAGCAGTGGGAGTTTTAGCTAATAAAGGAATAATGATGAAGCCGTTAATTGAGGTTAATGAACAACCTAAAGAAATTGGCCGGATAATCAGCGAGGAGGCATCTAAAGAGATAACTAATATAATGGTGTCGGCGGTAGATAAAGCTATTATCGCTCATATTCCAGGCTATAATATTGCCGGAAAAACGGGGACAGCCCAAGTGCCAAATTTTAAAAATGGGGGATATACAGAGGAGGTTATAAATACATATATTGGTTATGGGCCGGCTACAAACCCGCAGTTTATTATATTAGTACGGCTTGATAAACCCTATGGAGCGCCTTTAGCCGGTCAGACAGTAGTACCGGCTTTTAAAGAGTTAGCTCAGTTTGTTATAAATTATTATCATATTACGCCAGATAAGTTGGAGTAGTTGCTCTATATGTAGTTTTGTTATATTATATTTTTTATTACGGCCCTATCGTCTAGCGGCTAGGACGCGACCCTCTCACGGTCGAAACCGGGGTTCAATTCCCCGTAGGGTCACAAAAGGCGGTATTTTTATTTTTATAATTAAAAATTACTTCTTTTTGATATCTCTATCTGTGTAGAGTTTTGGCAACATACTTAAAGGACTCCATTCTTTTATAATCTGTTTTATATTTGTAGAAGTTTGATATTTGCCTTTATCGGCGTAGTTTTTATCTAAAATGGGCCCGGTTTCAAAAAATATCAGTTGGGCTATTCTTCGGCCGACCACGAGTGGTATTTGATAGTGTTTTGAGTTATTAGTTATTTCCATAGTCCATCTGTTTATATATCCAACATCACCCCAACCCGCGCATTTACAAACCTCAATAAAACTTCGCCCAAGAGAGGAGCGAGCTTTCATCATGGTAGTAATATGGTTTAAACCGCCGATAAATTCGTTGGTATGAGCCAGTATAGTTTCTCCCGGAGAAAGTAAAATGACTTTATCACTAGAAGCAATATTGCCAAAAGTAAATTTACAATCGGCAAAAACTTCTTTGGCTGTCTTGGCTTTCATGGGCACCTTGCCCCAAACTGCCTCAACGTGTCTTTTCTCGTATATATTAAAAATATTTTGGAAATTTTTAGGTGGTTGTTCTTTAAAAAAATATTCACCCAAAGTAAGATCGTAGCTAGAGGTAGCTAAATTTTCACGCTTAAAAGGTGAAATAATAATATCACCGGATTTCATTGCCTCTAAAATTTTTTTATCACTTAAAGCCATATTTTTTTAACAATCAATACACACCTTAGATTCTCCATCAACCTTTTTTTCAAAAGGTAATAGTTTATCTTGAGTATAAAAAATTCCTTGCGAAATAGCAATTTCCGCTTTTTCTAGCTCCATACCTATATCAATCAAGTGATCCGGACGGCTAACTATGTCAAGTTGGGCAATTTTCATCGCTACCTCTTTAGCATTTTTCCCCTCAATATTAAATAAATCGTCTCCGCTCGGAGTTTTAAAATAGGCTGTAATTTTATTATCTTTTGTACTAATAACAAAAAGTCCGCGTGGGTCGGCGTGGAGAGTGGGGTCAAATTCTAAAGAGGGATTTCTTTTCCAGATAGAGCACTCTACCAACTTTTTAGCATCACCCCATTCAGCCTCATAAATATGAGCCGACTGCGATGTTATTTGCAGTGATCCCATTTCCATATTTACTTTTTTAGCAATGCTTTGTTGTAAGGCTCTTAGTCCAAAGGCGTTAGGAATGGCCGCTTTAAAAATATCATGACTACGAGCCGTCACTAAAAGATGTAATTTTTTATTTGTTTGCAAAAATTGTATTTGAGTTATACAAGGAGGCTCTTTAGAGTCTTTATCTGTTTCCGGCACAAGAGTAGTGGCGACTCCGCGCCTAGTATCAATAGAATCTTTTAGTTCTTTTACTATAATTTCCTCTATTTGGTCTATTAGTCCAGAGCTTCCCGGATATCTCATTAATCTATTACCATAGGTATATTTAACGCCGGTTGGTATTTCGGCGGAGAGAAAAATATTTTTATAATGATTGATTGACACGATATTAAGTCCAATCGTTTGTTTTAACCCTTCGGGTAGGTCGGATTCTATAAAAGGCGAGTCGGGATTTTCGTTTTCAATAACCCAAGTTAATCCAATAAGCTCTCTTTGTTGTGTGCCATATTGGGTCCCTTTAATCGTTCCATAGCGCATAATTTTATCTACCACTTTTGTCCAGGCTTCTTGCACAGTCTTACCTCTTACTATAAACCCCACCTTTTCAGAGGGAAAGACCTCAACCTCCTCGGGTACCGCCTCGGCAAACCTAATAGGCTCCATATATTCCCACTTATTTTCTTCAATTAGTTTTTTAGAAACAATTTGTAAATCTGAATCCTGTATTTCTATTAAAGCCACATTTTTAATAATTTTTTCTACCACTAATCTATCTATTTCTTTTTCTAATTTAAAATCAGCTCCGGGCACCTCGTTATTTTCATTTACTCCGCTATGCCAAAGTTTAAGAAGAATATCCTTACCCGAAATTCCAAAAGGACTACACGACAACTCGCCATTATTCCAAATATATAAATATCTTATCTGCGGATTAAGGGCGAGGTTGCGTAAAATAATATTAACTCCTTGCCGACTATATAAGGTTCCAATAATGGCTGATTTTTTTAATATGTCAGGGGATTCTTTTAATATTTTTTCGGGCTCATTCCACAGAGTGCAGAAACCGATCCCAACCCCATCTCCTAAAATGACTTGGTATTTATCGGGTAGATATAATTTATTTAAAGTTATCATAAATTTTTTATATATTTTAACACATACTTATATATTATTAACAATTGACCTAGAGTTATATGGTGTATATTATTAAAATATGACCAAAGGAAAACTTATTGTAATTGACGGTATTGACGGTTCTGGCAAAGCCACCCAAATTAAACTTTTAGAAACTAGATTAAAAAAAGAAAAAATTAAAGTCAAAACCATTGATTTTCCTCGCTATCAAGATAATTTTTTTGGAAAACTGATCGGCAAATATCTCTCGGGTATTTATGGAGATTTTATAAAAGTTGCTCCAAGGTTAGCCTCTGTTTTATATGCGGCCGATAGATTTGAGTCAAGTCAACAAATACAAAACTGGTTAAATTTAGGGTTTACCGTTTTGGCCGACAGATACGCCACCGCTAACCAAATTCATCAAGGCGGAAAAATTTCTAATTTAAAAGAAAGAAAAGATTTTCTAAAATGGCTTGATACAATGGAGTATGAAATTTTTAAAATCCCTAAACCAGACTTAGTTATCTATCTAGATCTCCCACTTGAGGTTAGTAAAATTTGGCTGATAAAAAAAGTCGCGCAAAGAAAAAAAACTTATCTAAAAAGCCGGAAAGATGTGGCCGAGGATAATTTAATTCATTTAAAAAATTCCAGAGATAGCGCCATACTCCTACAAAAACAAAATAAAAATTGGAAAAAGGTAACTTGTTGTGCGGGCATGGTTTGTATGTCTCCGACCGAGGTTCACGAAGAAGTCTTAAAAATTGTTCTTAAAAAATTAAATGATAGTTAAGTATGTATAATTATGGGGATTTTGGAAATTTAAAAGAAAATTATAAGAAAGGCAGAAGACGAGTTCCGTTAGAAGTTATTAAGTATATTTTTAATAAGTTAAATAAAAATAAACCTTTGGTATTGGATTTAGGTTGTGGAACTGGTATATCAACTAGGCAATTAGCACCTTATAGTGGATATATTATTGGAGTTGATAAAGATGAAGATATGATTTCAAACGACAGTATTAATTACAAGGTATCAGATGTTTCTAATTTACCTTTTGAAAATAGTTATTTTGATTTAGTAACAGCTTTTAGCGCCTTTCATTGGTTTTGTGATAAAAAATCTATTTTAGAAATTAAGAGAGTTTTAAAAACTAACGGAATATTTTGCGTAATTAATAAGGAAGAAAAGTCGGGTTTGAAGAATATATATAGAAGCGTGCTTGAAAAATATGTTAGCGAAGAATTGCCGTCTATAAAAAAAGATTATGAACCAAATATTATATTAAAGCAATATGGTTTTGTTAGTATAAAGAAAAAAGTTTTTAAAGTAGTTGAAAATTATAATTTAGAGGAGGCTTTATTATATTTACAATCTGTTAGTTTATGGAATTTAGTAAATGATAATTTTAAAGAGAAAGTTTTAAATGATTTAAGAAATGTTTTAAGTAAAAGAGATTATATAGAAAGAACTTTAGATATAGTTGTGGTTTATGGTAGTTTGACTTAAAAAATAAATATTGTATTCTGTGAATAGAATTTATTGAAAATAGAAAGGGAAAACCATGATAAAAAAATCTAATGCTTTTGTGCCAAACAACCCTGGGGAAATAACAATGACAAAAAAAGAACAGCAAGAATTTAAAGAAATGAATGATTGGCTAAATGAATCGGATAATTCATTTGATAATCAGATTGTTGGCGAGCCTCGTACTTACAGAGACCCAAAAGGGATTTTAAGATATTGTTTAAATAATAAAATTGTAAAAGAGTCTAAGAATAAGCCAAAAGAAAAAAAGAAAGAGAAAGAAAAAAATTTATTTTTAACTACACTTTATATAGCAGATGAGGCTAAAAAAAGAAGGCGGTGATTTATATGAACAAACAGATTACTCAATATATAGAGTCGGAAAAATATGACAAAGTAATTATTAGGGAAAATCATGAGCCGATGATTAAGGTTCAAGCAACTGATAAAATAATTATCGCCCATAAAGATTACCCGGCACATAAATTTGTCAGAGAAACTATATGGAAAAAACTTCTTAAAGCATCTTTAAATTTACCTGATGAGTATAAAATTAAATTTTTGGAAGGCTATAGGCCTTTATGGAAACAAAAAGAGTATTGGGATGATGAATGCGCTAAAACGAGGCAGGCTCATCCTAATTGGACTGAAGAAAAAATTCAAAAAGAGGCTAATCGTTTTGTAGCCAGACCAACTAAGTTAGCCAATCATCGCTGTGGAGGAGCTATTGATATTGGTTTAATTTATAATGATGGGACTTCCGTGGATATGGGGATAAATCATTTAAGTAGTAAAGAAGATTATAATAGTGGAAAAAAATTCCCAATGTTTTCTCGTTTTATTACTAAAGAACAAAAATATAACAGAGAGATATTACGAACTGTTATGGAAAATGAAGAATTTGTTTGGTATACAGACGAGTGGTGGCACTATTGTTATGGCGACCGGATGTGGGCGGTGCATACAGGGCAAACCACTTGTTTCTATGGTCCGGTTGAAATGAGATTGAGAAGTTGTGATAGAAATATTAAACATCCCAAAAAAATAAATTATGGAGATAAAATTATGAATAAAATTTATATCCATCCTTTAGTTGATAAGGAAGGTGAAGAGCTTTTAAATTATTTATCAGTAGCTGAAGGCGAACTTAAGCCTGAAGATTATCAATTAACTGATAATCAACTTGCTCATTTTAATGGATTTGAAAATTGGTTAGAACATTCAAAAAAAACTTTAATTGATGTAGAGTTAGGATCTGTTGATTAATAAAAATAATTTGATTAAGGGCTGTACGCATTTTGTGTATAGCTCGTTTTTTATTTTGTGATATTATGAATATAAGATATGCCTCTTAAAAAAAATATTTTAATTTTTAATTGGAAAATGAACCCGGAAACTATTTCGGAGGCTATTTTACTTTTTAAAAAAACCAATGAGACAATTAAAGATTATAAAGGCGAGGTTGTGGTGACTGCGCCTTTTGTTTTTTTAAGTAGTTTGGTTGATTTAAAAAGAAAATTAAAAAGTAAAATAAAGCTCTGTGCGCAAAATGTTTTTTATCATAAAAACGGCGCCTTTACGGGTGAGATATCTTTAAAACAACTTGAGAGTATTCAAGTTAATCATGTTTTAATAGGACACTCTGAAAGAAGAAAAATGGGGGAGAGTGATTTTTTAATAAATAAAAAAGTTAAGGAAGCAGTTAAGGCTGATTTTAATGTGATAGTGGCGGTGGGAGAAAAAAGTAAGTGGCCTTTATTTATTTCAGAAAGATATGTGCAGTATCAATTGTATAGAGCGTTAATCGGAGTCTCCTCAATGAGAAAAATTATAGTAGCCTATGAGCCAATATGGGCTATTGGCACGGGTGAAAATCCGTCCCTAGGACATATAAAAGTTATATCTAGGCGATTAGGAAAATTTGGAGCGCCGGTTTTATATGGAGGGTCGGTGACTAGCCAAAACATTAAATCTTTAATAGAATGTGAGAGTATAGATGGAGCTTTAATCGGCGGAGCCAGCTTATCATCTATAAAAGTCAAAAATATTATTAGTAAAATTAATTAAAAAAATATATGGGAGAAAAAGAAAATTTATTTCGTTATTTAAAATATTTTGTCGTGTTTATAATGCTAGTAGCAGTTTATTCATTTTTTTGGGGTCCAATAGCCTCTTATGAGGATTCTTTATATGCTGTTAAAACATTTACAGCTAGTGGAGAAGGAAAAGTTGTAGTTGAGCCGACAATTGCTAAGGTTGGTTTGTCTTTAATAACCGAAGGGTTAAATCCAGCTAAAGTACAAGCGGATAACGCTATTAAAATGAATAAAGTGATTGAGTATTTAAAAAGTAAAGGCATTGAGGACAAGGATATAAAAACTACTCAATTTAATTTAAATCCAAAATATTCATCTGTTAATAGATTTAATGCTTCTTATATAGATGGGTACACTTTAACTCAAGAAGTAACTGTAATAATTAGCGATTTGGAATCAGTGGGCGAGATTGTATCTACAGCTAATAGTTTAGGAGTTAATAGAATAAATTCTGTTTCATTTGATGTGACAGATGAGGAAAGAGAGCAATATATGGCCGAGGCTCGCGCAGAGGCTTTTGAGGATGCTCGGGTCAAAGCTCGTTCAATGGCAAGTTCAGCTAAGGTTAGACTAGGGAGTGTAATTAGTTTCTATGAAAATAGTTATTCTCCTTACACAAAATCGGTTGATAGTTATGGGTATGGAGGGGCGGAATCTGCAATTTCTGTAGCACCGTCAATTGAGCCTGGTAGTCAGGAAATAAACGTTAATGTTAATGTAACTTATAAAATTAAATGATTCAATTTTTTAAGTTTGCTATAGTTGGAGGAATAAATACTTTGGTTGATTTTACAGTTCTATACTTGTTAATTTTTTCAACTGGCATTACAGGCGGTATGGGATATAGCTTGTTTAAAGGCATATCATTTTTAGTAGCGGTTGGTAATAGTTATTTACTAAATAAATCTTGGACATTTAGAGATAGAAGTAAAAAAAATTCAAAAGAAGCAATAGACTTTTTATTTGTAAGTGTTATCGGTCTTTTGATAAATGTAGGCATAGCTTCTCTCGTTGTTAATGGAATTAACCCTTTAGAAATAGTTATAATTCCTTTGGCTTCTACTTTAGGTTTTATAGAAGTATTTATGTCTGTGGAGCAAATATGGGCAGGAGTGGGGGGATTAACAGCTACAGCCGTATCACTTATTTGGAATTTCTTTGGTTATAAAATCTTTGTGTTTAAGAAAGGTGTTGACCCTGTTAAATAATTTTGAAAAATCAAAATTAAAATCTAAGATTTTATTTAACAGGGTTGACAAATAATGGTTTAGGGTGTATACATTATTAGTGAATGAGAGTGTTAAGTGGTTTTAGGCGAATTTCGACCCAAAATCAATTATGCCTCGTTGTTTGGCAAAAAATCCGTCTTTGACGGGTTTTTTGTTTGCATTATTATTTTAATTATTTATAATATATAGGTGACTTGGTCTTCTTAAGCGATCGCGAACTGCACACTCATTTAAATCAAACAACAGGAGGTCAACATTTGCGGTCGCTTAAGGCGACTAAGGCAAAACAAAAAAACGTCCTTGCTTTAGCCAGGCGTTTTTTTGTTTATTTTATTTCTTATAAATTAATTTAATAATATTTTAAATTAGATATAAATAATATTAATTTAGATAATTACCTTTAAAAAATATTTTATAAAAAATAAAAATAAAAATATTTTTTAAAAATTTTGTTTTTTTAGTTTTCCACATATTTTTTATTTTTTATTTGTTCTAGAATTAGAAGTGAACCAACTTAAATTTATTTTTAAAAAAAGTTGGGGAAAAACTTAAAAAGTTTTTCTAACATGATTACTTATAATTAGTCACTGTAAGTTAATCAAAAAATTAAAATTAATTTTTTTATAACAATGCCAACAAAGAAAAGAAAGACAACTGCAAAGAAGTCTACGGCTAAAAAGGCAACCAAGAAGAGAGCCCCAGCTAAAAGAAAGACAACTGCTAAAAAGACTACTAAAAGAAAAGCTGCTAAAAAGAAAAGATAATCTTTAAAAACCGCTCAATCTAGTAATTGGGCGGTTTTTTTGTTAGAATCTACTCATCTTTGAAATAGCTAGGTATTTAAACTGGTATAATAAGTACTATGAAACTTAATATAAAAACAAAAGATATTGAGTTGTCGGACTCTTTATCTGCTTACGTAAACAGTAAAATTGTAGTATTAGATAAGTTACTCTATCAATATAATAAGGAAAATTCTTTATTAGTTGATTTAGAACTGGCCCGCATTACCAAACATCATCAAAAAGGAAATGTTTATATGGTGGTAGCTAATGTTGAGTTTGGGGGAAATATAATTAGAGCTGATTATACTGGAGAAGATTTATATAAAGGAATTAATACTGTAAAGCAAACTCTTAAAAGAGAGGTCGGTAAGTTCAAAGAACTGCAAAAAGTTTAATGATAAGAACTATTTTTAATAAAATATTTGATCCACTTAAAATTTATAAAAAACAGGTGGAAAAGATTAACGCGCTTGAAACGCGTTTTTCTTCGTTGAATAATGAGGAATTAAAAAAATATACTCTAGAGCTTAAGGAAAAATTAAAAGAGAAAGAAAATTTAGATGATATATTACCTACGGCTTTTGCTATGGTTAAAGAAGCATCTAAAAGAACCTTAAAACAAAAACATTATAACGAGCAGTTAATAGGTGGCATAGCTCTGCATAAGGGAAATATAGCCGAGATGATGACGGGAGAGGGTAAAACTCTGGCGAGTACCAGTCCGATATATTTAAATGCCTTAACAGAAAAAGGCGTACATGTGGTGACTGTCAACGAATATTTGGCAAAACGAGATACTGTTTGGATGGGACAGATATATTATGCTTTAGGACTTTCCTGCGCCTGTTTAGTAGCTGACGGAAAAGCTTATATGTATGATCCGGAATATAAAATAGAGAGGAGTAAGGCGGAGGAGATAGATAAAGAAAGGGATTTACTAGGAAGCTTTAAAGTAGAGGAGGATTATTTAAAACCAGTATCTCGTAGGGAGGCTTATTTAGCAGATATCACTTACGGCACAAATCATGAGTTTGGTTTTGATTATTTAAGAGATAATTTAGTAGCCTCCCTAGAGCAAAAAGCGCAAAGACCGTATTATATGGCTATTATAGATGAGGTAGATTCTATTTTAATAGATGAGGCTAGAACACCTTTGATTATTTCAGCCCCTGATACGGAGTCAAGTGAGTGGTATAAAAAATTCGCGCAAATTGTAAATAAATTAGAGAACGAATCCGACTATACAGTTGATGAAAAGTTTAAATCGGTGGCTATTACTGATAACGGAATTGAGAAGGTAGAAAGATTTTTATCTATTGAAAATTTGTATTCTGCGCAAAACCTAAAGCTAGTACATTATTTAGAGGAAAGCCTTAAAGCTAAAGCTTTATTTAAATTGGATAAAGATTATGTCATAAAAGATCAAGAAATTATTATCGTGGATGAGTTTACAGGGCGTATGATGCACGGAAGACGATATAGTGGGGGATTACATCAAGCGATAGAGGCTAAAGAAGAAGTTATAGTTAAACAAGAATCTCGGACTTTTGCTAAAATATCTATTCAAAACTATTTTAAAATGTATCCCAAATTAGCTGGTATGACTGGTACCGCTAAATCGTCGTCCGAGGAATTTGAGCAGGTTTATAACTTAGAGGTAGTGCAAGTACCACCTCATAGGCGATCTCAAAGAATAGACAAGAAAGACCAGGTTTATAAAAACTTTGATGCTAAAATGAAGGCGATAGCCAAAAAAGTGCGTGAGGCCTATGAAAAAGGTCAGCCGGTTTTAATTGGTACGACCTCTATTGAAAAAAATGAAATTGTTTCTAAATATTTAAATAAAGAAGGCATAAAGCATGAAATTTTAAATGCCAAAAATCATGAACAAGAGGGGCAAATTATTGCTCAAGCCGGTAAAGAAGCGTCTGTAACAGTAGCGACTAATATGGCTGGTCGGGGAGTTGATATTATTTTAGGCGGTAATCCACCCGATAAAGAAGGGGCTAAAAAAGTGCGCGAGGCTGGAGGGCTACTTATTATCGGCACAGAAAGACATGAGGCGAGGCGCATTGATAATCAGCTTCGTGGTAGAAGTGGGCGTCAAGGAGATATGGGAGAAAGTCAGTTTTTTTTATCACTAGATGACGATTTATTAAGAGTTTTTGGAGCCGAAAGAATTCAAGGATTATTGCAACGTTTTGATTTTCCGGATGATATGCCAATTGAAATGGGCATTATTAGCCGAGCCGTTAAAGAGGCACAAAAAAAAATAGAGGGTTTCCATTTTGATTCCCGTCGTCATTTATTACGCTATGATGATGTTTTAAATAAACAAAGAACATCGGCTTATAAATTTAGAGATAGCATACTTGAACTTACAAGTGAGGAGGCGCCTATAAGGCTAAAGGAAGAGCTGGAAAGTCATGTTAATATCTTAACCTTAACTATGCCTTTTAAGGGAGTAAAAGAAGAAGAGGCAAATGAAATGGCTTTATTTTTAACAACCTCAACTTTAATATCGGGTGAGGAAAACGAGGTTTTAAAGAAAATTATAAAGGAAGAAAATGCTTCTAAAAATTTAAATAAATTTCTAAAAGAAAAAATTGAAAAAAGAGTTAACGATGTAAAAGAAGATAAGAGCCTTAGAGGTCGTATGATAGCCGTGTTTGATATGCTTTGGATGAATCATTTAGAGGATGTGGAGGCGTTGGCGGAATCTGTGCGTCTACGAGCCTACGGACAAAAAGATCCGTTAGTAGAATATAGAAGAGAGGGGAAAATATTATTTGATAAATTGTTTGATAATTTTAGAGGCTGGCTGTTTGAAAATATATTCAGACTATCTAAATCCTCTGATTCTAGCGAACCCTCTCAAAATCAAGAAGTAGTAGCTACACAATCCAACGATGAAAAATTTAAAAATGTCGGCAGAAATGATGAGTGCCCTTGCGGAAGTGGAAAAAAATATAAGAAATGTCATGGGGCTTAATAATTATATATAAACATGTTAAAAAGTGCTGTAAAAAGAAAATTAATAGTTTTCGTTTGTAAGGGAAATATACATAGGTCAGCGATCGCTGAACAAATACTAAAGAAGTTATTTAAAGAAAAAGGGTTAAATAATAAATTCGATGTTATTTCAAGAGGGGTTCAGGGATCAGCTGGAACAAGACCTACTATGCATAAAAATATTACTAAATACGAAGAATGGGAGATTTCAAAACCATCATTAGAAGAATTAAATATTGATATTACTAAACATAAAGCTAGACCTATTACCAAATACGTTGCAAATAAAGCCGACGTTATTATTGCTTTTGATAAGGTTATTTTAGAAAATCATGAAGTCGCTCTAATAAAGCAGTTTCCAGAATTTTGTAATAAAATACACCTCTTATCAGAGCTTGAAGGTAAAATAGAAGATATACCAGATTGTAAAGGTATAGAAGATCCTGAATTTCACCGAGTGGTTACGAAACGAATTCATTATATTTTAAATAATCACTGGAAAGAATTAATTGAATGGATAGGTTAAATTAATTATGGTCGTAGAAAAAAATATAAGAAATGTCATGGGAAATAAAATAAAAAAAAGCCACAAGAACTCTGTTGATGCACTTAAGCACTCAACTCTTGTGGCTAGCCTCTGAGTATATCCTACGTAGGTCGCGGTCAGACGGCTACTCTGTTCCACTCACTAAGTTTAGTATATGAAATTACCAAAGAATAGTAAAGAAAATATAAGAAGTGTCATGAGGCTTAATAATTATATATAAATATGTTAAAAAGTGTTTTATTTATACCTTATATAAAAAATAATAATAAAATAAAAATTTTTTTACAGAAAAGAACTAAGGATGCTAAAAATATGCCTGGATTTTATGGTTTTTGGGGAGGCTTAGTTGAGAATGGAGAAAATATTGAGGAGGCATTAATTAGAGAAATAAAAGAAGAACTGGATATAAAAATAAGTAATTATAATAAACTAGGTATTTTTAATTTTGGTAAAAGTGAAAAACATATATTTGTAAAAGAGGTTTTAGAGGATTTTGAAAATTCTATAGACATAAAAGAGGGGGATGAGGGTAGGTGGTTTAATTTAGAAGAAGTTAAAAAAGAGGAAAAAATTAGAGAAGATTATAAAGAGGTTATAAGTAGAATTATAAATAAACTTAACTAAATATTTTCTGAATATTAGTTTTAAAATTATCTAGCGATAAGTGCTCTACGGTTTTATAGATATTATTTGTGTCTATATTTTCTAGTTTTTTAAGGGCTTTTATTATTTCTTCCTCGGTCTGTTCTTTTATAAGAGTGCCGTTGATATTTTCTTTAATAATATCAATAATGCCGCTTTTTTGATAAGCGATAACCGGAGTATTGCAAGCGATGGATTCTAAAGCTACTAATCCAAAATCCTCCACTTGAGGAAATATTAAAGCCTTCGCCTGAGAATATAATAATCTTAAAGATTCATCGGATTGAGGCGAGGATAAAAAACTTGTATATCTTGATGTATTTAATTGATTAAGTTTTTTAAGCTCCGGGCCACGACCAACTATTTTTAGAGGAAGTTTTAAAGTGTTAAAAGTTTTAATTATAAGGTCAAATTTTTTATAGTGCATCAACCGACCCATAGCTAGATAATATGATTTTGTTTTTTGAAGGTTTGGATAAAATATTTTTGTATCTACACCCGGAGTTAATATCTCTGAATCTCTATTGTAATATTTTTTTATTCTATCTTGAGTAAGCGAGGAGATAGTTATGATTTTATTTGGCCTTTGAGCCATTTTGTAATCCCAATTTTTTAGATAATTTTTAACAGGATTTATTAAATGCTTTAAGTATTTATTTTTATACCCGATTTTATTTGGAATATACTCATCCTCAAAGGCATATCTTAAGGGGGTAAAAATATAAGATATATGTTTAGTAGTTTCAAAATTATAGTTTATACCCTTGGCATAGCCGGCGGTGATGGAGATTATAAGATCATATTTATTTTTTAAATTTATAGAATTAGCTGCGCTTGGCATAAAAGGGATAAAAGCTCTATGATTTTTGTGTACTATATAATTATCTAGAAAGCTGGTTTTTACTAACCTATTTTTATCTATAAGATTTGTGCTTGGATCATAAAAAAGAGTATAGAAATCGGCTGATTTAAAAATATCAAGAAATATTTGAAGGACTCTTTCGCCACCGCCATATTGATTAATGTAGTCATAACAGATAGCCGTTTTCATTGGCCATATTATATCATACGTTTATATTCTGCTTAGTGTTTAGTATAATATAAAAATGATTTATTTGGTGGTTAAGCGTTTTTTAGATATTAGCATATCTATTATCGGACTTGTATTTTTAATATTATTACTTCCTTTTGTATTTATTTTAATAAAAAGTTTAGGCGGTTTTGGACCTCTTTTTTATAAGGCTCGCCGAGTAAGTATGGGTAAAATATTTTATATCTATAAATTTAGGACGATGAAAAATGGAGCCTCGGAATTGAAAAAAGATCTCTCTCATTTAAATGAAAGAGACGATGGGCCTTTTTTTAAAATATCTCTGGATCCTAGAGTTACTGTAGCGGGAAAAATACTTAGAAAATTTTGGATTGATGAATTACCTCAACTTTATAATGTTTTAAAGGGGGAGATATCACTCGTTGGACCAAGGCCCTATGAGCCAGAGGAAATTGAAAAATATCCTAAAGATTATAAATTTTTAAAATACGAAAAGGCGGGTATAACAGGCCTTTCGCAAATAAACGGCTCCTCTAATCTACCTTTTAAAAAGGTTTTAGAGTATGACTCGTATTATGCCAAGCATAAATCATTAAAGCTTGATTTGTATATATTATGCAGAACTTTTTTACTTATTTTTAATCCATCTGGAGTATAGAATATGTCTCTATATGATAAGGCATTTTGGATAGCCTTAGCCTTTATAATTGGAAGTTCGGTAGCGATTTTTTATCAAAATTATATAGTTGTTTTATTAGTATTCATTACATTTGAATTATTTTTAATAGCTTTAAGTTTTGAGGAAAAAAGACTTTTATATATAAGTCTTTTTTTATTAATTTTTGGACCGGCCTATTTTTATGGATCTCTATGGGTAAATAATACATCTTTTATTGACAACCAAATTATAGAGGAGAATTTAGAGGTAACATCTTTTCCGGAGGAAAGACAGTCTTACGTTTATTTTAAAGGTAAAAATGAAAAAGGCTTATTTCATATTTATACCGAGTTTGAAAAAAATATAGATTACAGAGATAAAATTTTAGTCTCGGGTACTTTAAGCGTTCAAAATGATTATTTAAGTTTATGGAAACCAAAAATAAATATAATAGAAAAAAGTAACAAATCTCTAAATCAATATTTATTTAATATAAGAAATTCTTTTGTATCTTACTACGAATCTTTATTTTTAGAGAGAGAGGCAGCTCTTATCTCTGGTTTAACATTTGGGGATAGAAGAGGATTCTCAACTGATTTTAAAGAAAAAATGAGTAAGAGTGGCACAACTCATATAGTAGCTTTGTCTGGGTATAATATAACCATATTAGCCTCGGTTTTAGGATTAATTTTTATGTACTTTTTTTCTAGAAAATTAGCTTTTATACTAACAGTGATTGGAATTATTTTGTTTACCATTATGGTAGGAGCCGAGGCCTCGATAGTAAGAGCTTCTATTATGGGTATAATCGCCTTACTTTCTATACAGGTTGGCCGAGAATATGCCCTGCGTAATGCCATTATTCTATCGGCTTTGGTCATGATATTAATCAATCCCTTAGTGATAAAAGATATTGGTTTTCAATTTTCTTTTATGGCTTTAATTGGAATTGTTTATATAATGCCTATTTTATCTGATTTAACTTCTTTTGATATAAAAGATTCTTTTATGAATTGGAAGGGTAATTTATTAACGACTTTTTCAGCGCAAATAATGGTGTTGCCCTTAATACTATTTCACTTCGGAATTTTTTCGTGGCTTTCTATTGTGGCTAATATTTTTATTTTAGAGGCAGTGCCGATAGCGATGTTTTTTGGATTTTTAATAGCCGGCTTTAGCTTGCTTGGTCAGGCATCTTATTTAATATCATTAATTTTATCTGTACCGACAAAAATAATTTTAGATTATCAAATATTTATTATTGATTTATTTTCTAAATTTAATTTTGCGACTATTGAGTATAATATAAGTATTGGAGGTGTAATCATTTTTTATATTTTAATAATCGGATTTATTCTACTTATAAAACGTAGTTTAGAAGTTTTTTTATGAAAAAAATAATTATAGTTTTATTTTGTCTTGGTTTTTTAAATATATATCTATGGTCTTTAATTATTTTTTCAAACATAGATCTGGCGGTTTATTTTTTAGATATTGGTCAAGGCGATGCCATAGTCTTACAGTTACCAGGACAAAGACCAGCTTTTGTAATGATAGATACGGGGTTTGATAAATCGGCCTCGGCTTTATTAAATAAAGTTTTAATTGGTAATAGAATAGATATATTAGTCTTAACCCATGAAGATAGAGACCATAGCGGGGGCGCACCATTTATTTTAAAAAATTATAAAGTATCAGCCTTGGTTAATAATGGATTACAAAATATAAAAGAAACCTGGAAAATGGTTTTAGAATCTCTAGAAGATAGGCCTCAAATTGCCTTACGAGAGGGAGATAAAATTTTATATGGTGATAGTACTATTACAGTATTAAACCCTGGGAAGGAAGTTTATGGAGTAAATAATAACGCTAATTCTTTAGTAATGTTACTTGAAAGCTTGGGGGTATCTTTTTTATTTACAGGCGATATAGATGATAAAGTAGAAAAGAAACTTTTAGATAGTGGTTTATTAAAAGACGTAGATGTTTTAAAGGTGCCACATCATGGTTCAAAATATGGCAGTACTAATGAATTTTTGAAAATAGTTAATCCGGAAATAAGTATTATTACAGTCGGGCAAAATTATTTTGGGCATCCAAGAGATGAAACCTTAAAAAGATTGGCTAATATAAAAAGTTTGATATTTAGAACGGATGAGGCTGGTAGTATTAAAATTTATTTAAAGGATGACAAACTTATAGTCTCGTCTTTATAAAAAAAGAAGCCCGCTTATTAGCGAGCACAGTGTGGTAAGTTTTAGTAATGTATATAAGGATTTTCCTCTATCGGTAATGATGTATACGATTCTAACTCCATTTTTGCATGACAATTACTACAAAAATAACCACTAGAACTCTGATTTATATCTACATCAGAGCCTCTAACAATATCTATTTCTATACCCTTGCATCCAAATGGACATATTAATTTTCCTACTATAGGAGGAATCATTTTATTATCCTTTCTAAATATTGATTCTATTTCAAATATAACATATATTTTTAAAATAAAAAAAATGCCCGTGAGGGAGGGTTTACCCACGGGCAAGTAACGTCCATCCGCTTTTTGATTTGAGAGATCAGAAAATCAGCGGATGAATCGTGCTTTTTTTTCTACTATTATTTTAATACAACATTACTTAATATGTCAATAAGTTGTAAAATAAAAGGTTTTTATTTAGAATTAAGGTAATGAGAACATATATTGCCGATATTGTTAAAAAAGAAGGCGAATCTATAAATTTGTCTGGCTGGGTTTCGGTTAGGCGAGACCACGGCAAGCTTATTTTTATTGATTTAAGAGATATGACCGGCTCGGTACAGGTTATTTTTACCCCCAAATCCGAAAAAGCTCACGAGATTGCAAACACCGTTAGATCGGAATGGGTTGTTTCTGTTGTGGGTGAGATAAAAAAACGACCGGATAATATGGCTAATAAAGATTCTGAAACTGGTAAATTTGAGATTTTAGCTAGCGAAATAACTGTTTTAAATGAGGCTGTAACACCGCCAATTAATATTTTAGATGATGGCTATAATATAGGAGAGGAATCTCGGATGAAATATAGATATATTGATTTGCGCAGAGAAAGATTACAGAAAAATTTAAGAATGCGTTTTAGAGTTTTAAAAGAAATTCGTGATTTTTTGTTTAAACAAAAATTTACCGAAATAGAAACACCTATTCTTTCAAAATCAACTCCGGAAGGAGCCCGAGATTATTTAGTACCCTCCAGATTATATAAAGGCAAGTTTTACGCCTTACCCCAGGCTCCACAACAATATAAACAATTATTAATGACTTCGGGTTTTGAAAAATATTTTCAAATTGCCAGATGTTTTCGTGATGAGGATACAAGAGGCGATAGACAGCCGGAATTTACTCAAATGGATCTTGAGATGAGTTTTGTAGATAGAGAGGATGTTATGGCTTTAAACGAGGCCATGCTTATACATATTATTTCAACACTATACCCAGAAAAAGAAATACAGGAAGTGCCGTTTCCGGTAACCACTTACAAAGAGGCTATGGAAAAATATAAAAGCGATAAACCTGACTTAAGAAGAGATAAAAATAACCCAAATTTATTAGCTTTTGTGTGGGTGGTTGATTTTCCTTTTTTTGAAAAGAATGATAAAGGAGGGTGGACATTTACGCACAACCCATTTTCTGCGGCTAAAAGAGAATTTACAAAAGATCTTCAAGAAAAACAAAATATAGCCAATATATTAACCACTCAATATGATATAGCTTTAAATGGGTTTGAGATAGGCGGGGGGAGTATAAGAAATCATGATCCTAAATTATTAAAATCTGTGCTGGAAATTATAGGCACATCAAGCGAAAGTCAGGAGCGTGATTTTGCTCATATGTTTAAGGCTTTAGGATCGGGCACACCACCGCATGGCGGAATAGCCTGGGGTTTTGACAGGTTAATGATGATTTTACAAAATGAACCTAATATCCGAGAGGTAACCGCCTTTCCTAAAACCGGAGACGGGAGGGATTTATTAATGGAATCACCGGCCAATGTTGATATAGAACAGTTAACCGATTTGGGGTTAAAACTTAGTAAAGAGGAATAAGTGGAAAACTTTTCTTAGTTTAGTTGTATAATAAGTGTATCCCGTTATAAGTTACGGACTAAACAATTATTAAAGGGAGATTGTCTTTCATTATTCCGTGGAATAATGAACAAATCACCCACTTGGCTTAAATACCTGTAACTTACTCGGGATACCGCATTTAAAAAAGCTCGCTCTAAGGCGGGTTTTTTATTATTTGCTTTTTTATTTATTTTGTGGTATGGTGTTTTTAGAACTTGAAAATAACAAATTCTGGAAAGGTTAATAAAATGATATCAACAGAAACTTTAAGTAAGGCTAACCAATATGTAAATTTAGTAAGAAATAAAAAAACTAACCAAGGATGGTCTATTTTATTTTTCTATCTATCAATTTTTGGTTTTGCTAGCCCCATCTTACTTTTATACATTATATTAAAAGTTGTCATACCGAACTTTATAAAATACGGATTTAAATCAGATATGGTTATAGCTTTACTTATAACTATAGCTGTAATTTATTTATTATCATTTATATCTTTAATAGTATCTGATATATATGATAGAGCTGTAAAAAAAACTCCTTACGCAACTAAATTAAGTATACCGGGTTGGTCGCAAGACAAAGGTAGAAGTGAATATTATATTTTTACTTTTTTTACAAAAATTAAAGGTTTAAAGGAAGAAATTGATGAATCTATACCTCCGAGTGGAGGTTTAGCTGTTACTAAATCTGAATTTGATCAAAAATCCAAAAATAAATTTACATTAACAAGAAGACCTGTAACGATACACAGTGCAATTAAAAATTTACCATTTATGAAAGACGATGCGACTATATGTGATATGCCTGTAAAAATTCAGATGCAATATGATATTGAGATAAAATTTATTGGTGATGTATTGCCATTATCTTTTTATTGTAACTATGGTTATTCTGATGAATCACTGGCTTTATTTAAAGAAATGGTTCATAAAAATGTAAACCATAACATAGTTTTACCTCGTTTTGATATATTATTTAAAAAAACTAGGGAAGAAATGTCGTCTGATAAAAACAGGACTAAAGATAAATTAATTATTAGTATTACTGAGATAACTTTTAAAAGAATGCGAGATGAATGTCGTGGAAAAACATTCTTGATCTCATGTATTAATGGTAAAACTGAAACAAAAATTGATATTGAATTAAAAAACATACGTCCAGAAATTAAAAGCGTAGTGAAGACCCCAGTATTATAGGGGTCTTTTTTTATATACAAATAGGTATTATTATATTAGTAATGAGTCCTTGGAAAATATTTATAGTTTTTATATTAATGATTGTATTGATAGCCTTGTTTTTTTCGGTTTTTAAAGATTTTAAAATATGGAGAGAGGATGTAGATGAATTGGAAAGTTTGCAGGCGCAAATAGAAGATATAAAAACCGAAAGTAGTCGGATAGCCGATGACGTAGAATATTACTCTGACCCTCATAACTTAGAGAAAGAATTAAAATCTCGTTTTAATTATAAAAAAATAGGGGAACAGTTATTAATAGTGGTGCCATCTTCTGAATAGCGCGGGTGTAGTATAGTGGTAATACGTAACCTTCCCAAGGTTAAGTCGTGGGTTCGATTCCCATCATCCGCTCAAAAAGAAACAGCCCTTTTAGTGTAAGCTGTTTAAAATACCAATAATTTGCATTTCTTGTTTTATGTAAAAAAATCCATTTATTTTTTTGTGAATTTTACCTGGCTTAGTTTTTATTAATCTTTTTTTTCTAAGCCAATCTATTCTAGGCTTGGATAAGCCAGAGATATTTAAAGCCTGTTTTTTCAATATCCAAATAGGTTTTTTTATTTTTTTATTCAAAAGAGCAAGATAAATTTTTTGGTATAAATTTGAACGAATATTTTGTATTATTATTTTTTCCTTTAATTTTTCTTTTCTTGATATTATCCCATGTAAACGTATACATGTGTTTTTATGACAACATCTTAAATGTATTTGAGGACCATAATTAAATCTCTCAAAAACTTCAAAACAAATTTCACAAAGAACATAATAATGACTTTTGACTATGCAGGCTATTTCTTTTTCATTAAATTTTTGTCTCAATTCTAATTGTATTATTTTTTTTCTGATAGTGTCAGAATTTCTATTTAATTCCTTGGCAATATCTAAAATAAATTGTCCATTCATTATTTTATCCTTTCAAGGTTATCTATTTTTAGAGTAACATATTTATATTTATAAAAAAATAGCCTTGATTTATAAGCTGTGTTTGCGTTATTATGCATATATAAATTAAATTTGTCAAATGAGAAATTTTATTAGAAATATAGAGGATTTTACTTGCGCTAATTGCGGTTTTTTTGTGTCTGGAAATGGTTATACAAATCATTGCCCTAAATGCTTATATAGTTTACACGTTGATAATAATCCGGGAGATAGGTTGAATAATTGCGGTGGTCTAATGAAGCCTATTAGTTTTGAGAAAAAAGATGACGAGGAGAGAGTTATTCATGAGTGCGCTAAATGCAAAATTAAAAAACCTAATAAATTAAACGCCAATGATAACTTTGATGTAGTTTTAGGGTTGTGATACGATAAATTCATTATTTAGCCATCTTAGCTCAGCTGGTAGAGCAACACACTCGTAATGTGTAGGTCCGGGGTTCGATTCCCCGAGATGGCTCTTTAAAATGAATATATTAAAAAAATTTAACAAAGAAAAAATAAAAGAAGGTGAGTTAGTAAATTATAGACATAGAAAAGCAACTAGAGGTGTTATTTTTGATAAAGATAATAATATTGCTATATTAGAAGTTAGTAATGGAAAATACTATGAATTACCAGGAGGTGGCTTAGAGGATAATGAAACTGTGGAAGAATGTTTAATAAGAGAATGTAAAGAGGAAATAGGTTGCGACATAGATATTATAAAATATATAGGAGATACGTTAGAATATAGAAAAAAACTAAAAGTTTTAAATAAGTCGCATGCTTATATAGGAAAAGTTAAAGGAGAAAAAAATAAACCTTTAATAATTGGAAATGAAAATGAATATGAGAAAAAATATAAAATTTTATGGATTAATATAGATAAAGCTATAAAATTAATAGAAAAATCTATTAAACAAGATAACTTATATGATCAATATACTATAGAGAGAGATTTAATATTATTAAATAAAGCTAAAGAATTGATTAATTAAAATGACACAAAAAGAATTAGAGGAAGGTTTACAAGATTTAGAAAATACGGTTAGTAGGCTTTTTCAAAAATTAAATATTAAAGAAAAAGAGGAGGAGATAATAAAAATACAAAGCCTAATGAGCGACTCTAATTTTTGGAAGGATAAAGAAAAAGCCGAGGCAGTTGTTAAAAAAATAGGGGAGTTAACTGAAGTAGTAGAGCTGTATAACGAAAGCCAAAAAAAAATTCAGTCTCTACAAAAAAATTTAAATGAGAATGATTTTTATGAAACAAAAAGAGTTATAAAAAAACTTGAGATAAATTCTGTTTTTACCGGCAAATATGACTCCTCTAACGCTTTGATTTCTATTAACTCCGGAGCCGGGGGGCAGGATGCCTCCGATTTTGCCGGCATGCTTTTTGATATGTATACGCACTATGCGCAATTGAAGGGCTATAAATTAACAGTTATAGATGAAAGTTTAGATGACTTTCAATCTAAGCTTGGTAGTAGGCCAATTAAAAGTATAACCTTTGAATTAGTCGGTAGTTATATTTATGGATATTTAAAAAAAGAGGCGGGCGTGCATAGGCTGGTGCGTATCTCACCTTTTTCCTCAAAGGGACTTCGTCATACCTCGTTTGCGATGGTTGAGGTGTTACCGGTATTACCCTTGGTTGAGGCTGAAAATATTGTTATTAAGGATGATGATTTAAATATTGATACCTTTCGTTCCAGTGGTCCGGGTGGACAGAATGTTAATAAGGTTGAGACGGCCGTGCGTATTACCCATATTCCAACTGGAATAGTGGTAGCCTCGCAAAAAGAAAGAAGCCAGGCACAAAATAAAGAAAAAGCCATGAATATTTTAAAAGGAAAACTGGTTCGGCTTATGGAGGAGATGAAGGAGGAAAAAATAGAAAATTTAAAAACAAAGGTAAAAATAGAGTGGGGAAGCCAGATTCGTTCTTATGTGTTACACCCTTATAAAATAGTCAAAGACCATAGAACAGGAGTTGAAACCAGCCAAATAAATGATGTCTTAGCC
>Ga0210050_1000545_pt1 | contig 47093 bp, 40 predicted proteins | sample CryGey132114_all_FD_185463 | JGI IMG/M metagenome (GOLD analysis project Ga0210050, IMG submission 185463) | Groundwater microbial communities from aquifer - Crystal Geyser CG22_combo_CG10-13_8/21/14_all (SPAdes) (version 2) | ecosystem: Environmental > Aquatic > Deep subsurface > Groundwater ... | reverse complement strand
AGGGTTTCTTCGCATAATGGAAATAGTTACTCTGACAAGAGAAAAATATAAGGCATGGGATGCATTTTGCTTCGCAAGCGATGATGCATGGTTTTGGCATACGACGCAATGGCTGGAATACACTCTTCAGTTCAGGCAGGATGCGGATTCCAAGTCCTGCTCATTTTTTGTTATGAAAAATGCAAAAGTGGCCGCTATTTGCCCGCTGGTATTAGAAAAAAACGACGGCGTGAAAGAATTTTCATATATCGGGTCATACGGGTTTCCTCCCGCATTGGATAATAACCTGACTATGAAAGAACGAAATAAGGTAGTGAATGCAATATTTGACCATATTGATTTTTTGGCGTACAAACATGGCGTGAAGAGAGTACTTATGCGGTTTCCGGTTCTTAACCCTTCTTTTATTGAAGCGCCAAGGACTCAATCCAATTACTTGATGAAGTTCGGATTTCTGGACGCTTCGCTACAGACACAGGTGATAGATATGCGGCGCCCGATTGTGGACTTGAGGCGGGAAATACGACATGGGCACGATTCGGATATTGATAAAGCATCTAAAATACTGACAGCGGAAATATTTGATAGCCAAACTATAACCGAAGAAGCGTTTCGCGGATATCTGGACTTGCACCATAAGGATACAGGAAGGGCAAAAAGGGCAAGAGCTACCTTTGACATGATGTATGACTGGATACGAGAAGGGAACGCTTTTTTAATCGGCGCAAAAAAGGGAAATGCATTTGTTGGCTTTGCTTATTTTTTCTTGTACAAAAACAACGCATATTATGGTTCCGCGTGTAATGACCCGAACACGGCCGGAATTCCGGTCGCGCATTTTATACAGTGGGAAGGCATAAAATGGATGCATGAGCATGCAATTAAATTTTATGAGATAGGATGGCAATATTACGCACAAACGCTTGAGCATTTCCCCACCGAAAAGGAAAAGAGCATCTCAAAATTCAAACGGGGGTTTGGAGGTTTTACCGCGCCGCTTCCGATGGGGGAAAAATACTATGACAAACAATACTTTTCCGATGTGTATATCTCAAGGATGAAAAAATATGCCGATTCATTAATGCCATACCGTGGATAAAAAATGTAACATCATTGTTATTGGTTTTGGTTCAATCGGTAAACGGCATTATCAGAATCTGCGTGCGCTTGGATATCATAATGTGTCTGTGTACGACATTGATACAAAAACAGCCGGCATTGGTGTTCGGACTCTTACGAGTATCGGCGGTAACGCGCTCAAACAATTTGACATCGCGTTTGTTTGTAACCCGAGCAACCTTCATGTGAGGACCGCGCTTCGGTGCGCAAAAGCCGGTTGTCATCTGTTTATTGAAAAACCTCTTTCGGGCACAGTGGCCGGAATTGCAGAGCTTGAAACAGTATGCAGAGACAAAAAACTAGTTCGTATGGTGGCGTGCAATTATCTTTTTCATAAGGGTTTAGCTGTAATGCGGCGCGCGCTGAAAAGTGGGCGATATGGCAAGCCGGTGCTTTCGCGAGTGATTGCCGGGTACTCCATCCCCGTGCACCGTCTGTATATCTACGAAACATTAAAAAAAACCGGTGGCGCGGAGCGTTTGATTATGGACTCAGGGTCTCACTTGGTAAATTATTTGGAATTTCTGTTAGGACCTATCAAGAAATACAGCGCACGCACCGGTGATGTTTCAACGCTTGGTATTCGTGGTGAAGAAGCGGCCGCGCTCGTGTTTGTGCATGAGAACGGCGTGTTGAGTACTGCAGCTATAGACTATGTGAGCCGGAAGCGCGCGCACTTTATTGATATCGTGACCGATAAGGGAACGCTCACGATTGATTTTATGGATGATTCAGTCGTTTTTGCAGACGAACGCAGAATAAAAGTTTTGTATCAGGGAAAGAAAAATACCAATCAGATGTTTGTTGATGAACTGAAACATTTTTTACAATGCGTGGCACACGGAAAGAAACCATTGCAGGATATCGTAGGCGGTAAGGCGGTTGTCAAACTTCTGTCAACAGCTAGAGGCAAATAATGACAATATGAAAACAAAAACATTATGCATCATTCAGGCGCGGACCGGGTCAACAAGGTTGCCGCGCAAAGTGTTGAAGAAGGTTGCAGGAAAAACATTACTTGAGCACTGTATTTCTAGAGTAACGCAGGTGGCATCTATTGATAAAATAGTTGTTGCGACAACAACGCATAAACGAGATGATGCACTTGCACTGTTGTGCAAGAAAATTAAAATTTCCTGTGTCCGCGGTTCAGAGACAGACCTCCTGGACCGCTACTATCAGTGTTCGCTCGCGTATCCTGAATATAATGCGATTGTGCGTATTACGAGCGATTGCCCTATGGTCGACCCGAAAGTGGCTGAAAGCGTCATTACGCTTTTCCAAGAAAAAAAGCTTGATTATGCGGGTAATATTGACCCGGAGACTTTTCCTGATGGTATGGATGTGGAAGTGTTTACAAAAAAGGCACTTATAGAGGCGGCTCAAAAAGCGACGCTTCCGTCTGAACGGGAGCATATGACTCAGTACATACGGAAACAGAAAAAATTTAAAAAGGGAAATGTATCCGCGTCGCACAATTGGGCGCATTTCCGAATGACCGTAGATGAACCGGAGGATTTTGATGTTATTAAATTTCTACTGACGCATACTACGCATGACGCGTCTTATATGGATTATATTGTATTGTTGAGTAAGAATCCGGATATAATGCTTAAAAATATGTATATAACTCGGAATAGCGGATTATTAAAATCTCTTCAAGAAGATGAAAAACAAAAATCTAAAAGCAAAAGTCAAAAAAAGTAATGCGTTGTTCGCGAAAGCAAGTAAAGTTATTCCGCTTGCGTCGCAAACATTCTCAAAAAGCCACTTACAATGGGTGCAGGGCGTTGCGCCACTTTTTATAACGCATGGAAAGGGGAGCCGTGTCTGGGATGTTGACGGCAATGAATATATAGATTTTATAAACGGACTTTTGCCGGTTATTTTAGGCTATCAATATAAAGCGGTTGATGATGCGATTAAGCATCAGCTCAAGAAAGGCATCATATTTTCGCTTCCATCTCCGCTTGAATATGAACTGGCGGAGCTTCTCATCAAACATATACCATGCGCCGAGATGGTGCGTTTCGGAAAAAACGGGTCTGATGTGACGACAGGCGCTGTACGGCTTGCTCGCGCGATAACAGGTCGTGACCATATTGCCGCGTGCGGATATCATGGCTGGCACGATTGGTACATCGGCTCAACCGCGCGGCACCTCGGAGTGCCGAAAAGTACTCGTGCAATGACCCACTCGTTTGTCTATAACGATATATCATCGCTTGAAAGAATTTTTAAAAAACACAAAAATAAAGTTGCCGCCGTAATCATGGAGCCAATGAATTATAGTGAGCCCCAAAATAATTTTCTGCAAAAAGTAAAGACACTCGCGCGCAAACATGGCGCACTGCTTATTTTTGACGAGATTATTACAGGATTTAGGTTTGATATTGGCGGCGCGCAAAAATATTTTGGAATTACGCCGGATCTTGCGACATTTGGAAAATCAATGGCAAACGGCATGCCGATTGCCGCATTGGTGGGACAGAAAAAATATATGCGGGCGGTTGATGATATTTTTTATTCTTTTACCTTTGGCGGGGAATGCCTGTCTTTGGCGGCTGCTGTGGCGACTATACGGGAAATGGAGAAGAAAAAAGTCATTCCGTATCTGTGGCATCTTGGACAAATATTAAAAGATAGGACAAATATGCTTGTCGCACATTATAAACTTGGGGATATCATAAGTGTAGTCGGTAAACCTCCGTGGCAAATATTTCTGATTTCTTCTACAGATTCTGTGTCCGACTTGGAAATAAAAAGTTATATACAACAAGAACTCTTGAAAAAGGGATTTTTGTGGTTCGGCCAGCATAATATAAGCTTTACGCATACAAAAAAAGATGTTAATAATCTCCTAGACGCGTACGATAAGATATTTGGTCGTATGAAAGTGTTGCTTGAAAATAACAGCTTAAAAAGTTCTCTGGAGGGAAAGCCAATTACGAATATATTTAAAGTGAGGTAGAGATGAACGCACATATTATTGCAATTTTTGCAGGCGGTCTTGTGAAAGATACGGGCGGTTGGCGTACCACATGGCTTGATGAGGGAGATGATTTCGGCGTACTGGGAGACAGATTCCGTGTATTAGCAGGGGTATATACATATAAGCAATTCCGGAAAGAGAATCGGCCCGCGGCGCTTCTTGTAATAGGAGGACGAGGACATATGCGGGCAACACCGGATATGCCGGCGATATCGCAGGTCATGGCGGGTGAGCTTGAAACGCTTGGTATAGCCGCTCCGGACATTACAATTGAAAGCAACTCCGGAACTACATTTGAGGGTCTCCTTGTATTACAAAAGTTTCTTGAGGCAGGACAGGAGTCCGTGACCCTGATTTCAAATGAATATCATCTGCCGCGTATTCAGGCGATGATTGAATGTTTAGACGCATTAAGCGCGCTGAACAATGTTTTGTCTGCCGGAATATTGTCGCTTTGTTCTGCTGAACAAATTTGTATTGCAAACGACAGTGAGCAATGGGAAACCATGATTGCCGATGCGTATCAAAGTACCGAATTAAAAAAGAGAGTATCGCTTGAGCAACAAGGGGTACGCGATATCCTGAAAGGGGGATATGTACTATGACTGCAATGATCGTCATTAGGAAAGCAAGTGAAGAAGACAGGGAATTCGTGTTCAATTTACGGAATGAGACAGCGGTACGGGAAGCGTCTTTTGACAATGTTTTTATTGATTGGGATACCCACTGCCTGTGGTATAAGGAAAAGATGTCTTCTGGGTGCACCGTTTTCTATATCGCGGAAATTGATTTTCTTCCAGCAGGTCAAGTGCGGTTTGATATATCCGGTGCGCAGAATGCAGAAGTGCATATCGCACTGTCGTCACATTTTCGCGGAATGGGATATGGGGCAAAGGTATTGCGGGAAACATCATCACAATTCTTTGATGCGCATCCGCAGATTCAATGTATCTGTGCATTTGTAAAAAAAAATAATACGGCTTCCGTTAAAACATTTGAAAAAGCAGGATACGGCCGATTCACAGAAATTAACAGAATGGGCGAACTCTGTATGCATATGATTTTGTATCGCGATATGTGCACGGATTGAAAGGAGATATGAAATGCAACACATGTATATCGGAAAGAGGGTGGTTGGTATAGGTTGCCAAACATTGATTGTCGCGGAATTGTCCGCAAATCATCTGCAATCATATGCCAATGCGCGTAATATCATAGATGCGGTGCGCAAAGCAGGCGCGCACGCGATAAAACTTCAAACATATACAGCGGATACGATTACAATTGATTCTGACAAAGAATATTTTCAGGTGAAGAGCAATGACGCGTGGAAATGGCGGACTCTCTATCAATTGTATAACGAGGCATATACGCCGTGGGAATGGCAGCCGCACTTGAAGAAGTACGCAGAGTCAAAGGGGCTCATTTGTTTTTCTTCGCCGTTTGATATCACCGCAGTTGATTTTTTGGAAGAGCTTGATATGCCGGCGTACAAAGTCTCGTCTTTTGAAGTTACTGACATACCTTTGTTAGAGAGGATTGGGCGTACGCGGAAACCGGTTATTATGTCATGCGGCATGGCTTCAGTTAGCGAAATCAATCTGGCGCTCGCAACATTGAAAGGAGGCGGTTGCCCGTCAATCGCATTGCTCCACTGTGTGAGCGCGTATCCTGCCACACCTGCGGAAATGAATCTCGCTACTATACCGGATATGAGAGAGCGGTTTGGCGGAATCGTTGGTTTATCTGATCATACGCTTGGGACTGAAGTGCCAGTTCTGGCGGTTGCGTTCGGTGCGGCTATTATTGAGAAGCATGTTACACTTTCACGCAAAGATGGCGGGCCAGACGCGTCATTTTCTTTGGAGCCAGATGAATTGCGGCATATGGTTGACGCGATTCGGCAGACAGAAAAAATCATCGGTACCCCGTGTTACGGGGCTTCGGGAGGGTCGGCAGAGAATGTAATTTTCAGAAAGTCCCTATTTGCGGTTTCTGATATTCGGAAAGGAGAAAGTTTTACCGAGAAAAATGTGCGGTCTATCCGTCCAGGCAACGGACTTGCTCCAAAATATTGCCGTTCAGTCTGGGGCCGTAGAGCGGCTCAAGATATTGAACGCGGAACTCCGATGCAGTGGGCTTTTATCGCGGAATAAGTAATAGCATAGAATTATGTATCAAAAATCCAGCGTCATGAGACGCTGGATTTTTTACCGTTTTACGGTAGAATGCTTGGATTATAAAATGAAATCGGCGCGCCACAAATATCTTGTCTTTATCGTGATATCGGTTGTATCGGCTACTTTGCTTTGGTGGCTTAATTCATTGCCTTTGACCATTAAATCAAAAGTAACGGATAGTGAATTTGGCAGACAATTACTCCCGCTCTACCGTTCGCTCAGAAAGTTGCCGGACATCGTATTTTTCCCGTATTTGTTTATTCAAACCGACCTCCCGGAGCTTTCTTTGGACATTGAATCAAAAGATATTCTCTATTTGAACGATAACCTACCGAAGTCTTCTCCGTTTACGAGCATCAGCCTTGATGAAAACCGTGTGTTTGTGAAAGGTATGTTCCAGAGCGACGGCTTTATTTCTGAAGCAGATGTGCGATACAAGGGCTTGAATTCAAATCATTGGAATAGTTTTAAAAAATCCTATCGCGTAAAGTTTTCGGAGGGGCATCTTTTTGAAGGCGCATCCGCGCTTAATTTGGTACTTCCGTCTGACAAATTATATTATGCTCCTTTTCTCAATATGTATCGTGCGGAGAAATTCGGTTTGTTAACGCCCGATATGCGCTTTATGAATGTCATCTTGAATGGCGAGAATCATGGCGTGTATATTGTATCCGACCATTGGTCGCGGGAGCTTTTAGACAAAAAGGGCGTACCTGCCGGATCAAATATATTTGGCGTTGACGACGGTTCCATGGCGCTTTTTGGCGGAGATAATGAAGTAGAATATGAATCTGTACTGTCGCTGTACGACATTGAGTTTATCGGCGGTTGGAAAAGCTACATAGAAGAAAAAGAACGATACAAAAATCTTGAAGCGCTGATTTCCATTGTTGATACCGCCACAGATGAGGTGTTTGAAAGAGAGATACCAAAACTCTTGGATATGGAGAAGTTTTACCGGTGGGATATCCTGACCATTCTTGCAGGTAATCCACAGTATGATTTTGAGAATGTGATGCTTCTTCGTAATGCGGAAACTGGAAAATTTGAAATGGTGCCGATTGATATCGTTATCAATCCGGCGCGTGAGCATTATACTGAGAACTCAACTTTGTCACAGCGAATATTGTCAGTAGACGCGTTTCGGGAACGGCGGAATGAGCTTTTGGCCGAGTATATAGATAACCCCGACAATTTGAGGGATGACCTTAAGTTTTACGACAATTTATACGAGAGTACGAAAGGTGCGTTTTTCAAAGATACCGCAAAAAAAGACAACAACTTTGTGTTTATGAACACAGTGGCGGAGACCCGTTGGCATTTTATTAATAATTTTCACAACGCGCGCAATGTGCTGGAGAACGAGTACGCACGCTAGATGATATCAGATATGAACATACGGCATTTTTTCAGACAAAAAAAAGTACGGTATCCGCTCCTCGTCGCGTGCGTCTTTTTTGCGGTGATTTTTTCTCTTGTGATATTTCAAAATCCGCTTGAGCAAAGAAGCGCCTCTTTTAACGCTTTTAGAACAAGCATTCTAGGGAATCCCATTGCCCGGCATTTTTTGCACGCGTATCATTCCTTGCGGAAACTTCCGGATATTTTTTTCGCGCCGTACTATTTGGTACATTCCCTGGCGCCGTCTCACTTGCCTGTATATGACATGTTTATCACTACGCAAAATATGGTCTTTCTGAATGCGAATTTACCGGCTGACCCCGTGGGTGGATATTTGGAAAGCGATAACAGAGTATGGGCTACCGGCGGGTTCGCCTTCGGAGGATATCAGGATGAAGTAAAAGTAAAATATCGAGGTACCAACGCAAACCACTGGAATAGTTTTCAAAAATCAATACGGGTCAAATTTCCGTCAAAAAATCTGTTTCAAGGTATGAAGAGTTTGGATTTTATTATTCCATATGACCGAAAATATTTTGCTGAACCGCTCAATTTGTATCGCGCGCAGAAATTAGGGTTGACGACGCTTGATATGTCGTTTGCGCGGCTTCGGATAAACGGAGTTGATATGGGAGTTTATCTGACCGTAGAACGCTTCACTGATGAATGGCTGAACAAGCGTCCTGTATCAGATGCACTGTCGGTGTTTAATCTTGACGATAGTATTCTTGTCGGAGAGAGTGCCGATGCTAATGATTCTTCCGTGTTTTCTGTGGTACGGAAAGATGGGACATACTACTTTACCAGACATACAGGCCAAGCGACGGCAGACACTGCCGTACGGACTTTTTATGAACTTCTGGATGGTGCGGATGATGGAACATTCAAACGCCTGATACCCAACATACTTGATATGGATAAATTTTACGCGTTCAATGTGGTGAGCATTCTTGCCGGTAGCAGTCATTTTAACGAAACCTTTGGAAATGTGTTTTTAATATTTAATCCAGATACCGGAAAATTTGAATTCAGTCCGTGGGATTTGGAGATGACGGCGATTGATACGATGCGCGGGGACCATATCACAGATATCTCAAGCCGTATTCTCGGTATTCCGGAATTCCGCGAAGCACGGAATAAACTTCTTGGAGCATACATATCGGATGACTCAAACTTAATGGACGATTTGTCTTTTTATGACGACTGGTACGACAAGACAAAGGCGGATTTCTTTACGGACGGGGCAAAGCTTTACAATAATTTCCAGTTTATTCGGCAGGTTGGGGTATTTAGGGATATTGCGGTTGATAATTTCCATAGCGCGAAAGCCGTGCTTGAGTACGGGGATAGCTATTATACTGCCGACAAGGGCGATGATCCTGATAAAAACCGATTTTTTCCGGAAGGTGAGTTTAAGCGTTTCTCTGAATCCGGCTCCTCTATTGATGAATTTATCCGCGTCAATCCATCGTTCGTCAAACGGGACGCGTTAACTGTAGCGCTCTTGCCCGGCTCGTACTATTTTGGGAGTGATATTATTGTTCCACGCGGGGTTCGGGTACAGATTGACGCTGGGGCGACTCTATATATGGGAGAAGGCGTCTCCGTGATTTCGTATAGTCCTATCGTTGCGCGCGGGCGCAGTTTTGCGCCTATCCGTGTGATGCGCGCGAATACCGGTAGGGAATGGGGAACATTTGCCGTGGTCAATACGGAAGAAAAGAGTATTGTAGAGAATGTTTTCTTTGATGGCGGTTCGGGTGAGAGTATAAACGGTATTACATTTACCGGAATGGTGGCATTTCACAACGCATCGGTTGAAATTTCAGACACAACATTCAGCAATTCAGGCGACGATGACGCGTTGAATATAAAATACGGAGAAGCGAGCATTAGAGATTCTAGGTTTGAGCACACATTTTCTGACGCCATAGATGTTGATTTTGTTTCAAGAGATACGAAGATTGTCGGTAATGTGTTTTCTGACATCGGCTTTGACGGAGGCGGTGACGCTATTGATTTGAGTTGGAGTGATATTCTTGCGGAAAACAATCAGGTATATGGCTGTTCCGACAAGGGAATAAGTGTAGGAGAAGGGGCTCGGCCGATTATTCGGGAAAATACTATTACCGGATGTGAAATTGGCATTGCTGTGAAAGATAACGCCGTTGCCGATATTTCAGGTAATAGAATTTTAGATACGAAGATTGGTATTGTCGCATACCGCAAGAAAGCGGAATTTGCCAATGGCGGAGCCGCTGTTCTTTCGGAAAATATATTTGAAAATGTTACTATCCCGCTTGCGGCAGATGCATTATCTTTGTTTGAAGGGGCAGAGTTTCCGGTCCAAGAGTACCGATATATCAAATAAGCATATGACAAAAAACAGCAGGCACGAGTTTAAATATATTATTGACGCGCATATGATGCCGATTTTTGAAGAGTATCTGCAAAAAATCGGACTTGATAAAGACACCGCGCAAGACGGATCGTACATCGTCACGAGCTTGTATTTTGATACGCCTCTTTTAGATGATTATCATGATAAGTTAAGCGGCGTGAAATTTCGCAGAAAAATGCGAGCGAGGATTTATGAAAATTCGTTTTCCTACGGCGGGGATGTGTGGCTTGAAATAAAAGAAAAACACAATATGAATATACGAAAGATAAGAAGCGTCGTGGATGGTGATGGATTTGCATCTCTTCTTCACAATACTGATGTAGCCGCGTTAAAATCGCGCAATGGGAACGACGCGCAGTTACGGAAATTTCTGCACTATTTCCAGATGAAAAATTATCATCCAAATATCGTGGTACGGTATAAGCGCAGCGCGTATGTGAGCTATTTTTTGTCGGAGATACGGTTGACCATTGACTACGATATTGAAACTTGCGCGTGGAGTGATTTTGTGGATAATGGTGGAATGTTTTCCGTCGCGCCGGGGCGGGCGGTGATGGAAGTAAAATTTTTTGGAGCGATGCCGTGGTGGTTCGGCGATATGGTTCGCAGGTTCCACTTGTCGCGCGAGCCGTTTTCAAAGTATACGAATGCCATTGACGCGCTGACCGCGGCTTATCCTATAGGAAGATAACATTTATTTTATGAACAATTTTTATAATTTGACACAAACAGAATTAAGTTCTGCCATTGTAGTCTTTAACCTGCTATTTGCGTTTGCGCTTCTCTTGGTGATTGTCTTTGTATATAAGCGGACGCATCAAGGGCTATCATATTCGCCATCATTTATCTTTACATTGATTATTGTCGGTATCCTCGGCTCGGTTGTGATGATGGTGGTGCAGAATAATCTTGTTGGCGCTTTCGCGCTTCTTGGCGCCTTTTCTCTTATTCGGTTCCGCACGATTTTGAAGGAAACGCGCGACATTGCTTTCGTATTCTTCGCGCTCGTAATCGGCGTTGCGGTCGGTACGAGCCACTATTCAATAGCGCTCATATCAACTGTAATTATCTCGCTGATTATCCTCGGTCTCTATCGGTACCATATCGGAAGTATGACCAGTAATGTCGGGTTTATTTTGACCTTCAACGCAAAGAAAAATATTAATATGGACGAAGTACGGAAAGTTATTTCCGGTTTCGCCGAATCCTTTGAATTTCTACAGGCAAAGACCTACGGAGTAGACACAAATACATATATATTTTCTATTAAATTGAAAGATACTTTTGATTCCGCGAAACTTATAAATGAATTACACGACAAAGATTTGATTTCAAGTGTAAATATCATTAGCGGAGAGAAGAGTGTTGAATATTAACCGTACAAGTGCGTCGGAACACATAAAAAATACGCCAGTGAGCGTATTTTTTTTTGCAATCAAATCGTATTGAAACATCGTTGCTCGGTCTGTTGTAATGTTATCCACATACATTGTTTTGCAACACCCCCCCCCCGCACGCTATGATATATGTATCACTGTGAAAACTCAGTGTGCTCTGGTTTGGTTATAAATAAACCTATGCTTGGCGTCGAAATCCAAAAAACATAGGCGAGAAAAACTTTATTTATTTTTATTAGTAATTTTATATTATAACGCAATCTTTATCTTTTGCGTTACATGCGTATGAAAAAGTTATTTAAGAAACGCGACATGTTTTCTGTGGCATTTTCCGTCGTTCTTTCGTTTGTTTTTGTTGCTATTGCGGCATCCGCGGCGACAACGATTAGCACGAATATTACTACAGGAGGGTCGCTTACTGTAAGTGGCGCAACAACCCTCAATGACGCAGTCACTTTAGGCGATGCGGCGGCAGATGCAATTATTATTACCGGCAATGCGTCTACAACCAATGGACTGACTGTTGGAGGTAATTTGTGGGTAAACGGTTTCGCGACTACAACTTCCACCAACGGAAACTTCGCGACTGCAGGAACTCTGACGGCAAACGGCAATGTTACCTTGGGAGATGCCGTGGCGGATTCAGTTACAATCAACGGCAGTGCTTCAACTACAGGCGCGCTGACTGTAGGTACAAATCTTGATGTTACGACCACAGCAAGCACGACTAATTTAATTGTTGGAGGTAATAGCACGGCTGGAACAATCAGCGGAATGATATTCGGCACATGCAGTCTTGCGAATACAACGGTTACCGCGTCATCTACAGCGGTTGCAAGTTGCACAGGCGCGACCGGTGTAACCACTGGATTTAAGATATTTGTTCAGGCACCGACACTCCATTCAAACTTTATTATTCAGGCGGCATCCTCAACGGCGGCGAGCACAATCGGATTATCTATCGCGAATGTCGGTGATTTGGCAACCACAACGACAAGTATTGAAAGCGCAAATACCACCATTAACTTTATTGGCATCAAGTAATTGATCAATTAACTCTTATTATTATGGCAAACAAATGGTTACTCGTTGCCACGCTGATTCTCTTTCCGATGGCTTCGTTTGCTGCAAATACCGATGCTGTTCTTACAGGTTCTACGATAAGCGTTGGCGGCGATAGTTTTACCGTTTCGCAAGGTAGTATCGACTCCGTTACTGTGAGTGCTACTAAGTTTACAGCTGATCTCTCGCGCGATGCTAAAATGACAATTACCTCAAGCGATAAGCGTAACTTTACGGTTGACCCTGTTGATTATAGGAAAAGTTTTGTATGCGGAAGCAGTAATTCTACGCTTACAATTGAAAATGACCTATGGGACACAACTGTAACCGTAACAGTTACTCCTACTTCAGGGAGTACTTGTAGCGGAGGCGGTGGCGGAGGCGCTGCGTCAAGTGGCGGCGGTTCTACTGGTGGTGGAGGAGGCGGAGGAGGAGGTATCCCTGCGTCACAGCCGATTGTGGTTCCGGGTGTGCCGATAGCAGGCGCGCTAACGACACCGGCTTCTACGGTAGCACAGCCCTCTCCTGTCGCGCTCGCCGTTTCCCCGGTATTTGCGGGAACACTCACGCGTGGAATATCAAGCGATGAGGTCAAACGGCTCCAACAGCTCTTAAACTCCGACACGGACACGATTATTTCTTCATCAGGCGTCGGCTCGCCAGGCAACGAAACCGACTACTTCGGTTCTCTGACCGAAAAAGCGGTGCAGAAATTCCAGGCGAAGTACGGGGTGGTCTCAAGTGGCTCTCCTGACACAACAGGTTACGGTCTTGTGGGTCCCGCTACACGGGCAAAACTCGCGGAAGTATTCAGTAATGCAGAACCGCAAGCTCCCGAAGTGGCAGAGCCGTCACCTGTCGCAACAGCAGTTTCTCCTGTCTTTACAGCGGCGTTGGGGCTTGGACAAGCAGGTACGGATGTCAAACGGCTCCAACAGCTCTTAAACTCCGACACGGACACGATTATTTCTTCATCAGGCGTCGGCTCGCCAGGTAACGAAACCGACTACTTCGGTTCTCTGACCGAAAAAGCAGTGCAGAAATTTCAAGTAAAATATGGTGTGGCTGGCACCGGAGATCCGGGATACGGTTTTGTAGGTCCGAAAACGCGCGCGAAGTTTGGAGAAATCTTTAGCGGAGGTATGCCTGCAATCCCTGCCGTACCGACTGAAGTGCCTGCCGTTCCTGCGGCTCCGGCACAAGGAAACCAGGCGGATGTAGATGCTCTGGAGGTACAGATTCAGGCAATGCTTAGTCAGCTTGAAACTCTTCAGGCGGAACTTCAAACACAGATTGCACAGTAAAGGAATATTACAGGATAAAAATTCTCCGGCGGTACGCTACCGGAGAATTTTTATTTACTGTGCGCCATAATAGCAGTTTGCTATTGACTTTTTGATGCTCTGGCGGTATATAGTATATACAAGCCGTAGACAGCAGGCGGTATACCATAAGCCCTGCCGAGGTCGAAGTACGCGCGGCTTTTGGCCGTTTATTTTTTTATTAGCGACACATGGCGAACGAAAGATGAATATAATTTATCTTTCCAAGCCGAGAAGATAACCAAAGTTTGATACTTTTATTATGGCTGTATCAAAAGACAAAAAGAAGGAAATATATTCTGAAGTAGCCGATGCTGTAAAGGCATCGCCGTCAGTTGCGTTTGTAAATTTTCATGGACTGCCGGTTGCAGAGACGACCGCTATGCGGAAAGCGCTTCACAAGAAAGGTATTTCCTACAAAGTTGCAAAAAAGACGATTGTGAAGCGTGTGCTTGCCGATAGCGGTGTGTCGGGCGTAGAGCCGGCGTTTGAAGGTGAATTGGCGTTGGTATACGGTGATGACTTGATTGCACCGGCACGGGAAGTATACGCATTCCAGAAAACATACAAGGACGCAATTAGGATTATCGGCGGCATTTTTGAAGGCAGGTATATGGACCAAGCGGCTATGACAGATATTGCCGAGATACCGTCACAGAATGTTCTGTATGGTCAGTTTGTGAATCTTATTAACTCGCCAATTCAGCAGTTTGTCGTGGCGCTTGGTCAGATTGCGAAGAAACGAGAAGTATAAAATTATTAACATAAATTATTAATCATTATGACAGACGAAGAAAAAAAGGCAGCACAAACAGAGGAAACTGCCGCTCCGGAGAAACCTGTGGAAGATACAAAAGTGGAAGCCGCGCTACCTGTGACTGAGCCGGACAGTGAAGAAGTAGAGGTTCCTCAGAAATTTAAAGACCTGGTCTCAAAAATTGAGGACATGAGCGTGCTTGAGCTTCATGAACTTGTGAAAGTGCTTGAAAAGAAATTTGGTGTGTCGGCGGCTGCAATGGCTATGTCCGCATCGGGTGCGGGCACAGGTGAGGCCGCGGAAGAGAAATCATCCTTTGATGTTGAGCTCGCGGATGCCGGAGCTCAGAAAATTCAAGTCATTAAGGCGCTTAAAGAAGCGTTAGGTCTCGGCTTGAAAGAAGCGAAAGATTTGGTAGATGCCGCGCCGGCAATGCTTAAGCAAGGTATGAAGAAAGAGGAAGCGGAAGAGTTGAAGAAAAAAGTTGAAGCAGCTGGTGGAAAAATAGAATTGAAATAAGAAAAAATCGCGCTACGGCGCGATTTTTTGTTGCAGTCCACGAACATTTTAGCGGCAATGTCTTCATTTTGCACTAATAAAGATGCTACCTATTTCAGTATTGTAACATCACATGAAAAATGCGTAGTCAATATCCCCACAAGTTCATGAAGTGTTAGAGTATCCACAATGGATATTCTCGGAAAACTCTTTGGCGGGACGGCTCGAATCAAGATTATGAGGCTGTTTCTTCTTAATCCGGAGCTTGCATTCTTAAACAGGGATATTGCATATCGGAGCAAAGTGAGTGGTTCAACCGTTCGCCGTGAGACCGGCATGCTTTATTCCGTTGGGTTTATCCGGTACAAGCGTTTCTTTAAAGAGAGAAAACCGCGGATAAATTCAAAAGGAAAACCGGGAAAGAAAGCGGTTATTGGATGGCAACTTGATCCTGCATTTCCCCTCCTTAACCAGTTTTACAATCTATTATCAAGCTCGGGACCGATAAAAACAGAAGATATCGTGACGCGATGCCGCCGAGGTGGGAAGGTAAAGCTGATTATTATATCCGGTATTTTTATACACGATCCAGACAGCCGCGTGGACCTTCTAATTGTTGGTGATCGTCTAAAACGCGGGATGCTTGAACAATCCATACGATTGATTGAGGCCGAAGTCGGGCGCGAACTTCATTATGCGGTTTTTGATACAAAGGATTTTTTGTATCGTCATGGTATGTACGATAAATTTATTCGCGATATTCTTGACTATCCGCATGAAAAAATATTTGACAAAATTGGGATTGATTAGCGGTGAGTCAGAAATCTGACAATAAAAGAATAAATCACGCCTTCAGTTCGGCACGCGTGGTTATCCACAGGAGCGGTAACAACGCACTATTAAAATGGTATAATTTAAAATGATTATTAGTTAGTGGTCGAGTATTTTGTCGTTTTTCCGTGGAATATTTTTGCGGTACGGCGATATTACTATAATCATAAATCAAGCTTGATATGGTATTACAAACGTGGAGCGATGTCTTGACACAGTCATTCCAGAATTTATGGATTGGTGTGCTTGGATTTGTACCGAATCTGGTAGTTGCGCTGATTATCTTCATCATCGGATGGGTGATTGCGGCAGTGCTTGGGCGAGTTGTGGCACAGATCATCAAGGCGTTGCGAGTAGATAGTGCGCTGGCGAGTGCGGGGTTTGAGGATGTCATAAACCGAACAGGCTTTAATTTGAATTCCGGCCTGTTTATCGGCGACTTGGTAAAATGGTTCATCATCATCGTCTTTCTTGTTGCGGCGTTTGATGTTCTCGGGCTTGCACAAGTAACCATCTTTCTAAAAGATGTGGTGTTGCTCTATTTGCCGAATGTGTTTGTGGCGGCGCTTATTTTGCTGTCAGCCGCTCTGATTGCGCAGTTTATTCAGCGGGTAGTGACCGGCTCAGCAAAAGCGGCAGGTATTCCGTCTGCGCATTTTTTGGGCGGTGTAGCACGGTGGGCAATCTGGATTTTTGCGCTTCTCGCGGCAGTTAGTCAGCTTGGCATTGCCGGCGTTTTTGCGCAGACACTCTTTACGGGTGTTATCGTGGCGCTTTCGCTCGGTATTGGTCTTGCGTTCGGTCTTGGCGGGAAGGATGCTGCAGCAAAATATATTGAACGGTTGCGAGGCGAGATTTCTGGAAAATAAGCGAGGCTTTTTAATCTCAAATTCTGTTTTCAAAAAAACACCACCGCACAGTGGTGTTTTTTTGCCAGAAACGCAAGAAACCTATAAACGGTTTAGATATGGCGGATATATACGAATATATATTAGAGACCTATGTTCAGTTACTATTTGTCGTTCCAATCCGGCTTGAAAGCGTCATCCCATAAGGTTAACTGTATAGGGACTTGACGGCGCTTGCGCGCTGCGTATAATGAAATGTACGGTATGAATACGGTTAAAAACAAAATCCCATTGCGGAAAGGATAAGTAGAAATCCCTAGTGATTATCTGTTGTCCGAACCGCCATTAAGCGGTTTTGTTTTTGAGATACGACTGGCGTGAATGCAATTTGAAAACTAAATAGAATACTGCACTACCAAGAAGGTGCAGTATTGGGTAACCGAAAAATAATATATGTATTCCATATTTCCGTAACGGGAAATAGGAAATTAAGGGCGTATGGTGGATGCCTTGACTCCAAATGGCGATGAAGGACGCGGCATGGCGGCGATATGCTTCGGGGAGGTGCCAAGCAACCTTTGATCCGAAGATTTCCGAATGGGGAAACCCCTTTGAGCAATCCTCAAAGACCGCGCATTGCGCGGAGCTCACCCAGGGAAGTGAAACATCTCAGTACCTGGAGGAATAGAAAGCAAATCGCTTTGCTTTTTATCCGGTTCGCTAAAGGCGAAATTGTCTGTTGATCGCAAGTGAGATAGGCAATAGGGAAGTAGCGTTATGTTATTTCCTGCCCGATAAAAAGCAAAGTTGTGATTCCCCGAGTAGCGGCGAGCGAAACGGGAAGAGCCCAAACCTCGTATTTTTAAAATGCGGGGGGTTGTAAGACAGAAGCGTCGGATAACCGGAGAGAGTTACAAAATGTCGTTATAGTGGAACACGCTGGAAAGCGCGGCCATAGACGGTGATAGCCCCGTACGCGAAATGGCGACATCTCTCTTGCTTCTGATCTTGAGTACTTCGGGACATGAATAGCCCGGGGGAAGCAGGCAGAACTAACTGCCAAGGCTAAATACATTTGGAGATCGATAGTGAACGAGTACCGTGAGGGAAAGGTGAAAAGAACCCCGGAGAGGGGAGTGAAATAGACCTGAAACCATATGCCTACAAGGAATCGGAGCCCTGGCCTTGCGCCGGGGTGACGGTGTTCCTATTGAAGAATGAGCCAACGAGTTTATGCATGTCGCAGGCTAAGCCGAGACCGGTGGAGCCGTAGGGAAACCGAGTGTGAATAGCGCGCCTATTGTGATATGCATAAGACCCGAAGCCGAGTGAGCTTACCATGAGCAGGGTGAACCCCGACGAAAGTCGGGGGAAGGCCCGAACCGGTTGGCTGTGCAACACCATCGGATGACTTGTGGTAAGGAGTGAAAAGCTAATCGAACTCGGTAATAGCTGGTTCTCTCCGAAATCGCTTTTGGGCGAGCGTCGTGTGTTCCTGCCGGGGGTAGAGCACTGGCAGGGTTGAACAGGGAGCAATCTCGTCAACCCTCTCAAACTCCGAATACCGGTAGTTATAGCACGGCAGTTAGACTGTGGGCGCGAAGGTCCATCGGTCAAAAGGGAAAGAGCCCAGACCTCAATCTAAGGTCCCTAAATTGGCACTCAGTGCACGTAAGGATGTGGAATTTCTCCGACAATCAGGAGGTTGGCTTAGAAGCAGCCATCCTTTAAAGAAAGCGTAACAGCTCACTGATCAAGAGATTCCGCGCCGCAGATGATCGGGGCTTAAGTGTCGTACCGAAGATGAGGATTCGTCGTCTTTTCGAAGACGGCGAGTGGTAGGAGAGTATTCGTGTCTGCACTGAAGGCAAAGGGTAACCTTTGCTGGAGCGGCACGAAGTAAGAATGTTGGCACGAGTAACCGCAATCCCGGTGAAATACCGGGACGCCGAAAGATCAAGGTTTCCTTCGCAATGGTAATCAGCGAAGGGTTAGTCGGTCCTAAGCCGATGGCGAAAGCTGAAGGCGATGGACACACGGTTAATATTCCGTGACTTCTCTATAGTGCGAAGGGAGGACGGAGTCTAGTATGCCTAGCGCATTATTGGATTTGTGTTTGTACTCTTAGAAGGGCTTCTAGGAAAATCCGGAAGCACGCCTTCGGGCATCCTTTAAGGAGAGCAAAAACTCTTTGGTACGCCGAAGAGGATTAGGCAAAGCAGGCTTCCGAGAAAAGTCTCTAAGCATAACTATAGGGGATCCGTACCGCAAACCGACACAGGTGATCAGGTCGAGAAGACCAAGGCGAACGGGTGAGTGTCCCCCAAGGAACTCGGCAAAAAAGTGGCCGTAACTTCGGGATAAGGCCTTCCCACACTTCACGGTGTGGGACGCAGCGAAAGTTTTCCTGGCGACTGTTTATCAAAAACACAGCTCCCTGCGAACTCGCAAGAGGATGTATAGGGGGTGACGCCTGACCAATGCCAGAAGGTCAAATATCGGCTGTACTCTTTGTCTTTGACGAGGAGTGCCGACTGATATAAGCCCTGGTGAATGTCGGCCGTAACTATAACGGTCCTAAGGTAGCGTAATTCCTTGTCGGGTAAGTTCCGACGTGCACGAATGGCGTAACGACTGGGAAACTGTCTCGGGGGAGAGCCCGGTGAAAATGCAATACCGGTGAAGACGCCGGTTACCCGCAGCAGGACAGAAAGACCCCGGAAGCTTTACTGCAGCTTGATATTGGTTGTGTTTTCTCACTGCGTAGCATAGGTGGGAGGCTTTGAAGCATCGATTTTGGTTGATGTGGAGCCGTCAGTGAAATACCACTCTGTGTGGAGGCACATTCTAACCCGGCGGGCAAAACCCGTTGGAGACAGTATTTGGCAGGTAGTTTGAGTGGGGCGCTCTCCTCCTAAAAAGTAACGGAGGAGTCTATTAAGGTCGGCTAGGCGCGAATGGAAACCGTGCCGATAGTGTAATGGCAGAAGCCGGCTTAACTGTGAGGGGTACATCCCAAACAGGCGCGAAAGCGGAGCATAGTGAACCGATGGTCCGTGTTAGAGACGGCCAGAGATTAACGGATAAAAGCTACTCCGGGGATAACAGGCTGGTACCGCCCAAGAGTTCATATCGACGGCGGTGTTCGGCACCTCGATGTCGGCTCACCTTATCCTGGGGCTGAAGAAGGTCCCAAGGGTTTGGCTGTTCGCCAATTAAAAAGGTACGCGAGCTGGGTTCAAACCGTCGTGAGACAGGTTGGTTCTCTATCCGCTGCGGGCGTTGATTCTTGAGAGGAGTCATTCCTAGTACGAGAGGACCGGAATGAACTGACCTCTGGTCTGGGAGCTGTCGCGCCAGCGGCACCGCTCCGTAGCTATGTCGGGAATGGATAACCGCTGAAAGCATCTAAGCGGGAAGCCAACCTCAAGATTAGGAATCGTTAAGACCCGTGAGAGACGATCACGTTGATAGGCACTAGGTGGAAGCGCAGTAATGCGTTGAGCCGAGGTGTACTAATTCGTCGATCCTGTTTCCCGCTATGGGGATGTGGAATTGTTGTTTTTCGGTTATTGTCTTGTATTGTGCGTGATACATTTGTCCTTGTCCGCTGTTTTTTATAATAAATGGAGAGTCGTAGCTTAAGGAGGAAAGCGTTCCGCCACAAGCGGAAAGGTTGGGGGGTGCAATGCCCCCCGACTCTACCAAAGGATAAAGAGCGTGGAGAGCTCGAGTATTTTGTGCCGGTGCTTTGGCGATTGGGATACACCCGTTCTCATTCCGAACACGGAAGTTAAGCTAATCAGCGCCGATGGTAGTCCGACAGGGCAAGAGTAGGTCGGCGCCGGCACAAAGGACTTGAGCAGATGCTCGTACAGAGCAGATATATACTAAAAAACACCGGCTTTTTATTATCGGTGTTTTTTGGTAGTATAGGTTCATATATGGCTACTTGGGCGACACAACGACAATTGCGTATTTTTGGAGGTCTCTTTGGTGTGGTAATGTTAGCGGTTGGTGCTTTTCTTTTTTCAGTATTATATAACGCGCCTTCATGCGTGGATGGCAAACTGAATCAAAAGGAAGACGGGATTGATTGCGGCGGTCCGTGTACTACCGCATGCCCTGCAAACATCTCACCACTTTTTACATTGTGGAGCAGGGTGATTCCTGCCGGCGAAGGTGCGCATGACGCACTTGCTTTTTTGGAGAATCCAAATGCCGGAGCAGGCATTACTCGCATCTCATATCTTTTTAAATTGTTTGATGCCGAGAATCTTTTGGTGGCGCGTGGCGCTGGCGCGACATTTGTGAATCCAAATGAACGATTCTATGTCTATGAAGGAAATATTCGGACGGGGAATCGTGTGCCAACTCGCGCATTCCTTGAGTTTGAACCGGACCCGGAATGGCAAAGAGAAACTGCTTCGCTTCTTCCGATTGTTGTTCGCGAAACTCTGTTTGAAGAAACAGAAACTGGCAGCCAGCTTAAAGCTGTTTTATCCAATGTGTCTTTTGAAGAGCTTAGGGGAGTAACGGTTACCGCCGTGCTTTTTGATGACGATGAGAATGTGTTCGCGGCAAGCGAAACTAGGATTGATGTTTTTCCAGCTGAAAAGACCGAAACAATCTTTTTCACTTGGCGCAGAAAATTTGATGAATTTCCGGCTCGGGTAGATGTCCTCCCCCGCCGCAACATATTTGTCGCACAATAATACAATGGCAATGATTACGCGCGCTTATGCACGCGCCGGAATAAGGCGCGTTTTGTTTAAAGTTGATTGGCCCCTCTTTATTGCAGCTTTTTTTCTTGTTGTATTCGGTCTCATAACCATGAATTCGTTTGTTGAGCCGAATGAGTTTTTCAACCGGCAGATTATCTGGACGGCAATCGGAATTGGCGTGTTTTTCACCTTAAGTCTTTTTGATTTTAGGATTTTACGGCGTACAGAAGTAGTATCATCGCTTTTTTTCATAGGAATACTCTTACTCATCTTGCTTTTACTTATCGGTGATACGGTTAATGGTACGCGAAGTTGGTTCACGATTGGCCCTGTGTCGTTTCAGCCGTCTGACATGATGAAGCTTATTTTAATAATTGTCCTTGCAAAATATTTTTCCAGACGCCATATTGAGATTTCGCACTTCCGTCATATTTTTATTTCCGGTATCTATGCCGCCATTCCATTTTTTTTAATCGCATTCCAGCCGGATTTCGGTTCAGCGCTCATCATTGCTTCTATTTGGTTTGGCATGATTATAGTATCGGGGGTGTCAAAAAAGCATCTTCTAATTGTGATTCTTTTTGCGACGGTGCTTTTTTCCGGATTATGGCAATTCGGGTTTGAACCATATCAGAAAGTTAGAATTCTCTCATTTATGCATCCGCTTGCGGATGTGCAGGGTGCCGGATATCACGCGCGCCAATCTATGATTGCCGTCGGGTCCGGCGAGATATTTGGCAAGGGAATTGGCTACGGTACGCAATCTCGGCTGAAATTCTTGCCCGAATATCAGACCGATTTCATTTTTGCGGCATTTGCCGAGGAGTGGGGATTTGTCGGAGCAATCATTCTATTTATGCTTTACGGTATTCTAATTTGGCGGATTCTGGCTATAGCGCTTGTAGGGTCAACAAATTTTGAAATGCTTTTTGCGGTTGGGCTCGTGATTTTCTTTATGAGCCATATCATACTCCATATAGGCATCAATGTCGGGCTTTTTCCAGTGACTGGTACGACAGTTCCGTTTTTGAGCTATGGCGGTTCGCACATCATTACTGAATTTGCCGGACTTGGAATCCTTATGGGTATGTCCCGTTATGCGCGCCCGGTGCGTCGGAGCGCGATTGAACATGAAATGATTGGTATTTAAACACTCGGCTATAATTGTGGCAGAGTGTTTAGATGTCTTGTTGTGGTATATTGTAGCGGTTGCAATATACCATTATTTTTTATGTTGAAATAATGGCAAAAATAATAAAGCCGGCTCATGAATGAGCCGGCTTGCGAAGTATAATATTCAATTCCCCAGTTTTTTTCGATATTTTACTGTCTCCACCGCCACGGCAGGTTTTGACTCAAAGATTGTTAGTAGCATAATCCAGACGCATGCGACAATCCATCCTACGAAAATAACTATTGAACCGAACAATACTATCAATGTTTCCATATTTAATCTCCTCTTTTAATTGTTCTTACAGATACTATTACCATACTGTTAAATAACAATTTTTTATATTATACCGATAAACCACTTATTTGTAAAGTTTTTTGATATCGTGAAGCATTTTTTCTATCGTCCAGAACTTGACGATTTTTTTACGCAATTTATCAGCCATTTTTTTAGCTGATTGTTTATCAAGTATCATACGAGTTAGGGCGTCGCTTATCGCGGCAGTATTTTGTGGTGGTACGAGGAGGCCGGATACATTATGCTCAATAATATCAGGAATGCCGCCGATATCGGATGCTACTACGATTGCTGTTTCCGCGAGCCCCGCCTCAAGGAGTGCATACGGCAAGCCTTCTTTGAGCGAAGTGAGGGTGAAGATATCAAATGCCTTAAGGAGGGTGGCAGCATCCTCCCTGTGTCCCACGAGGAAAACAGTATCATCAAGTTTTTTTATCCGTATTTCTTTTTCAAGTGCGCTTTGGTCTTCCCCCGCGCCTATGATAATGAAGCGGAATGGTTCCGCCACCTTCTTTTTGAGTATTACTATTGCAGACAACGCATAGTCTAAGCCTTTATTTTTTGTGAGTTCTGAAATAGTGCCGACCCATATATCATCGGCAAATGCCGCTTTGCGCGCGCCCAAGAGAGCGATGCGTGCTTGTGCGCGCGACAAAAATGCAATGTCTCTGATGCCATTCGGGATGTATGCAATTTTTTCTTCTGATATAAATGGCATCTTTTTAGCCTGAGCCGTATCGTGTTTCGTTATGGTGATGATACGATGGCATAAGAGCGCGGTTAGGAGAGAAAGAGTCCATATAATGCAGCGTGAAAGAGGCGTTCGCCACGGTTCATTGAATGACCAGCCGTGTGCCGTGAAAATAATATTTGGTACGCCGGCAATGCGTGCCGCGAGTGCTCCAAGACCGCCGATTTTTGAACTGTGTAAATGTACTATGTCAGGACGCTCTTTTTTGAAGAGTTTCAAGAGATGGAAAAAGACCGTGATGTCTGTGGAGATATTTATATCGCGCGCTAGAAAAGGTAGATAGTTAGCACGGACTTTTTTTTCGCGGAGTTTTGTCAAGAGCCAGCTTGCATGTCCTGCATGCTGGCCGTCTCCGCCGGCATAGATCGACACATCAAAGATTTCCTTTGGCAGGTTGGTTGCTAGGTCGTACACATGCCGCTGAGCGCCGCCTTGGTTTGATTTTGTGATTAAGTATAGGATTTTTTTTCTCCCACGCATTGACAATATTATATATTATATTGTATAATTGTGCAAATTATCTATTGTATTGAAGCCAGTAAGAGTGATTGTTATTTGTTATGTCATTAAATGACATATACGATTACTTATAGATTATTAGTCGCATGACCGCGTATAGGTAGATTTTACTACAGTTTTTGATATAGTGTAGGTGCAAAATGATGACATTTCAAAATAAATGGGAATCAATAATGCTTTTTGTTGGTGATATTGTGCTTTTGTACACGGCACTTTTTGTTACTCTAGTGCTCCGCTATTTTGAGTTGCCAGACTATGCAACTGTAGCGATGCACTCTCTTCCGTTTTCAATTCTTTTTGCGGTGTGGGCGCTCGCGTTTTTTATTGCCGGATTGTACGACAAGCATACTCTGCTTCTACGTAAACGGCTCCCCTCTCTTGTGTTGAAGACGCAAGGGTGGAACAGCGTGCTCGCAGTACTCTTTTTCTATTTTATTCCGATTTTTAAAATTGCGCCGAAGACCAATCTATTTATCTACCTCGGCGTTTCTTTCGTTTTTATTCTGGGCTGGCGATTGTCAATTATTGCACTTGGCGGTGGAAGTAGAAAAGAGAAGGCGGTCATTATCGGCACAGGTCATGAATTGCGCGAACTGGAAGAAGAAATTAATAAAAATCCACGGTATCATATGCACTTTGTGCGCTCTATTGATATAGAGAAAGTAGACGAGACTGCGTTCAAAGACGAGATTATCAATACCGTATATGCAGAAGGGATTACAACTATCGTCATTGATCTGCAAAATGATAAAGTTGCTCCGCTCGTGCCGCATCTTTACAATCTAATTTTCTCAAAGGTGCAGTTTATTGATAAGTATAAGATTTATGAAGAAGTGTTTGACCGCGAACCACTATCTCTTTTGGGAGATAGCTGGTTTCTGGAGAACATTTCATCGGCGCCGCACCTTATGTACGATACATTCAAGCGTACGATGGACATCATCATTTCATTTTTAGCGGGCGTTGTGTCGCTTGTGTGTTATCCTTTTATTTTTCTCGCTATTAAACTTGATGATGGCGGCGATATATTTACTTATCAGAATCGCGTTGGGCAGGATAAGAAAATAATTCGATTGATGAAGTTTCGAACGATGACGGCTAACGATCAGGGAGAATGGAGCAGGGGTTTGGAAAATGTCGTTACGCAGGTTGGAAGGTTTTTACGCAGGACTCGTATTGATGAACTGCCCCAGCTCTGGAATGTATTAAAAGGAGATATTTCGCTTATCGGTCCGCGGCCGGAATTTCCTGAGCCGGCGATGGCATACGCGGAACAGATTCCGTACTATAATGTTCGATACCTTATCAAGCCGGGGCTTTCAGGATGGGCGCAGATTTACCATAAAGAAGCGCCGCACCACGATATAGATGTGGCACAGACGAGTACAAAACTTTCATATGATCTATATTACATCAAGAATCGTTCAGTATGGCTTGATATCAAAATAGCGCTTAAGACTATAAAAACACTTTTATCGCGGAGCGGGGCATAACTATCTCGCAGATTTTACTAAAAACAGTCATACCAGCAGGTTTTGAACGCGTTTATACATGCTGGTAATAGTTTGCAGCTAGTATGCCGTATAATATTGTCGAGTTGAAAAAAAGAATCAGAATATAATGAAAGATAAAGATGTCGCACAATATATAAAAGAGGAGCGAGCCCGTCAGAGACGGGCGTGTAATTTGATTGCATCAGAAAATTATGTTTCCGCAGATGTGCTCTCGGCGCTTGGTTCTGTATTTGTGAATAAATATGCCGAGGGCTACCCTGCCGCGCGCTACTATGGTGGCAACGAAGTGGCTGATAAGATAGAGCTTCTTGCCGAAGAACGCGCGTTGGCATTATTCACGCTGTCTCCAAAAAAATGGAGTGTGAATGTACAACCGCTTTCAGGTTCGCCTGCAAATCTCGCCGTATATTTAGCTCTGGTACCGAAAGGTGGAAAAATCATGGGAATGGAACTTGCCAGTGGCGGCCATCTCACGCATGGTCAGCGTGTTTCCGTGACAGGCATTATTTGGAGGCAAATCCCCTATGGAGTTGATAAAAAAACCGAATGGCTTAATTATGATGCGCTTGAACAGCTGGCAAAAAAAGAAAGTCCGGATATCATCGTTGCCGGCTTCACTGCTTATCCTAGAAAAATAAATTTTAAAAAATTTAGAAAAATTGCAGATGCGTGTGGCGCGTACTTATTGGTAGATATGTCGCATATTGCGGGGCTTGTCGCAGGTGGCGTGCATCCGTCACCATTTCCATACGCTGATATTGTTACGACGACCACACATAAAACGCTTCGCGGTCCGCGTGCGGCACTTATTTTTTCAAAAAAAGATTCGCGGAATCTGCCGGCAAAAATAAACAAAGCCGTTTTCCCAGGGCTTCAGGGAGGACCGCATATGAATCAGATAGCGTCTGTTGCAGTGGCGCTTAATGAGGCGGCTCAACCGCCGTTCAAGGCGTATGTGAGACAGGTAATAAAAAATGCGCGTATTCTAGCGCAAGAATTACAAAAAAACGGTTTTAGAATTATATCTGGCGGGACCGATACCCATCTTTTGTTAGTTGATGTATGGCGCGGCGGGAGCGGAATTGGTGGCAAAGAAGCAAGCGAGCGGCTTGAAACAGCTGGGATAATTGTGAACAAAAATACGATTCCGTTTGACACGCGCCCGCCGAAAGACCCTTCAGGTATCCGGCTAGGTACTGCGGCAGAAACTACCTGCGGCAAAAAAGAAAAGGATTTTAAGCAGATTGCCGCGCGTATTGCACGGATTCTCAAAAGATAAAAGATAAACTCTCCATACAGCCGGTTCTCTCTAGTGCTTTTATTGTACCAAGTTCGCACCAGAGTAGAACTTAACGGTTTTTCAGAGACCGATTCAGAGACCGAATTGTGGGCGGGAGAGGACTTGAACCTCCACGGATTGCTCCACGTGGTCCTAAGCCACGCGCGTATACCATTTCGCCACCCGCCCTCTATTCTATACATATCTTCACACATATTGATTTTGTTCTGGATTCAAATCGGTATGTATAATAGGTGTGTGTGATTCGTATATTCCGTATCCGCCCACTAGGAATCGAACCTAGAACCTTCTGGTTAAGAGCCAGCTGCTCTACCAATTGAGCTATGGGCGGAATATACTGGCATAGTATACCATATTTTTACAATTTCCAAGATAAAAAGGCCCAAACAATGGGCCTTTTTAAATTTATACAGCAGGGGATACAAAAATAAAGTCACACTGGCTTGTCGTGGAGAATCGAGCATCCGCCTGATTTGACCTACCGCAAATTGGGCACATTTCAAGCTCCGGTATCGGGCATCTTGTATACGATTCTTCTTTTTCTCTTGTGGGGCAAAAACAAAATGATTTGCCGGATTTTTGCGCTTTTTCCTCTAAAATTTTCTTTTTGATTGCAAGTTCAGCCGCTGTTTTTTTGAATTCTCTGTATGACTTTTCTTCAGCCATCTCCACCTCCATGGTTTGGCATGTTGATAAAAGAACAAATAAAAATATGTAAACCCCATCATATATCACCGCGGAGCATGCTGTCAATTTTTCACCATTCCGTGGTTTGATTCCACACGCAGGCAAAGCAGTTTGTTTGCTCTGCCACTTTTCACTTTATTTAAATGGGGCAGGTGGGAATCGAACCCACATCCCTTTCGGGACACGATTTTAAGTCGTGCGCGTATACCTGGTTCCGCCACTGCCCCGCTTTGTTTTTCTTGCACAGAGCAGGTTGCCTGCTCCTTGTATCTTGAGGTCCAGGTGGGAATCGCTCACGAATAATTTTCCTGACGGAAAATTTTCGCGAGCCCGCCTCGCAGTGCTCGCCTTCCGCCGAAGGCGGAAACTCGCACATTGCTCCGGCTTTCGATTCCCCACGCAAAGCAAGCAGTTGCTTTGCTCCCGTACCCTTGAGGTCCAGGGGGGAATCGAACCCCCGTATAAGGGTTTTGCAGACCCTTGCCTTACCACTTGGCTACTGGACCATGTATTAATTTTTATCCTCCCGCAATAATTCGTCAATCCGCCTGCGGTGTTGTTCGCCCTGGTCAATCTCAATTTCAATTCTCGGTAGTCGCCGCAGGTCAGTGTTTTGCCGTATATATTCTCTTAAGTCACTTCGTTTTCTTTTTGCAAATGAGAGCGCTTCATGTTCCGCTTGTTCCGGCAGGACCGAAATAAAGACGGTCGCGCGGGCAAAATCTTTCGCGATCGTTACACCGGTTACGGTGATGAGTGAATGCGTACCGGCTATGTCGCTGAAGAACGCAGCGGCTAGCCGGTTCAAGAGTTCTTTAACTTGCTCCTGTCTTTTGCTCATTGATTACCGCACCGTTAATGTAAACGCCGCTATTGTATCACCCTCCGCAATTTCAGTTTTTGATTCCACCATCACACCGAATTCCATATCCTTGCTCACATCATCCGCATGTGCTTTCTGTTGCTGGAGCTCGCGGATTTTTCCACGGCCGATTTCATACTCGCGGCGGATGATTTGCACATTGTCACCGTCGTGAATCACACCTTCTTTTACACGGCCACCAAGAACCTGTTTATTCTTCGTTTGGCTGAAGACCCTGATTATTTTTGCAGTACCTGTCGTTTCCTCTATTTCCACTTTCGGCTTCAGTCTTTCCGCGGTTTCAATAAGCCAGATGCCGATGTCGTAAATTACAGAAAATGTTTTCACGGGGACTTCAGCACGGTCCGCTATTTGTGTTGCGCGCCGGTCAATGCCGACATTGAATCCGACAACGAGCGCATTATTTAGCTTGCCATCTTTTGTGGTACCGTGCGCTGTCTTGATATCGTTTTCAGAAATATCGCCCACACCTTCTTTAATAATGTTCCACGACACATCCGGCACAGAAATTTTTGCGATTTCTTTTTTAATAGCGGCAATCCCGCCGGCTGCATCTGTTTTTATAACGAGTGGAATAGAAGTTGCCGCGTGCGCGTCTCCAAATATTTGTTTGTTAGTGTTGTCCAGTTCTGATTCTGTCGCCTTTTTCTCCGCATCTTTTTTTGAGTTGAATGTCGTGAATGTGCTTCCTGTGGGTGGCAGAGAATTCCAGCCGATAATCTGAACAGGCGATGACACCGTGGCCGTATCTATCGGTTTACCCAAGAAATTTTCCATAATCCGTACCGGCGAGAACGCACCGTTTGCAGCGACAAACTGACCTTTCTTAAGCGTGCCATTTTTGATGATGAGAGTTGCAGCTACGCCTCTCTTCGCGTCCACATTTGATTCCAATATGATACCGGAAGCCGGAAGCGCTTTGTTTCCGGTCAATTCTTCAAGGTCTGCGACGAGAAGTATAGTATCCAGAAGGTTGTCCACTCCCTCGCCTGTCTTTGCAGAAATTGCCGCAAAAGGAATGTCGCCGCCGTACCCTTCCACAAAAACATCATTTTCCGCCAAGCTCTGTTTTGTGTGCTCAACATTCGCCCCAGCTTTGTCTATTTTGTTGATGGCGACGACAAAAGGGACTTTTACAGTACGGATTGCAGTGAGCGCTTCAAGTGTTTGCGCCTTCACGCCGTCTTCGGCGGATACAACTAAAATAGCGATATCCGCACAACAAACGCCACATTCGCGCATGGAGGAAAAGGCCTCGTGTCCGGGGGTGTCCAAGAAGGTAATCGCACGACCAGCGTGCTCTGCTTCGTATGCCGAGATACGCTGTGTGATGCCACCCGCTTCTTTTTCTACCACATTTGTCTTTCTGATATAGTCCAAGAGTGTTGACTTGCCATGGTCAATATGGCCCATTACCACGACAACGGGCGGGCGGAGAACCGTATTACCAGTATTTCCTTGTTCTGTCGGTTTTTCCATGTATAAGTTTTTATTTTACAATATTTTTATTGTTTTTGCAAAAACGAAACACTGGTGGTACCGTATAAAAGAAATGATTTTTAAACGACAAAAGCGAATATATTTGGACTACGCCGCTGGCACGCCTTTGGATAGGCGCGTGTTTTCTGTAATGCAACCGTATTTTTCTACGACACAGGGGAATCCAAGCGCGATATACAAGGAAGGAGTGGAAGCAAAAAAGGCAGTAGAAGTTGCCCGCTCGGAAATCGCGCGGATGCTTGGTGCGCATTCCGATGAAATCATATTTACCGGAAGCGGTACGGAGGCGAATAATCTCGCAGTGTTCGGTATCGCACGCGCGGCACGCGCTGACGGCGTAGAAAAGCCGCATTTCATTACGAGTGCGATTGAACATCCTTCGGTTTTAAACGCGTGCCGCGCGCTTGAAAAAGCGGGTGAAATAGAGGTAACTTTTCTTCAGGTGGATCAAGGCGGTATGGTACAGCTTTCCGAGCTTAAACAAGCGCTTCGGCCGGAAACTGTGTTCGTATCGGTTATGTATGCGAATAACGAAATAGGGACGATACAGCCGGTTAAAGAAATCGCAGCGATTATCCGCCGGCATCGCAAGAATGCCAAGACAGAAAATTCAAAATTCCAGGTTTTGTTCCACATAGACGCATGTCAGGCGATGAACTATCTGGATGTTGGTCCGGCTCGGTTTGGCGCTGATCTACTCACTTTCAATGCCTCAAAGATATACGGACCGAAAGGCATCGGTGTTTTGTATAAGAGACGCGATGTAGGACTGGTCCCGCTTATATATGGTGGCGAGCAAGAGCACGGTCTCCGAAGCGGCACGGAGAATATAGCGGCGATTGTCGGCATAGCGAAGGCGCTTAATATCGCACGCGCGCATAGAGAAAAAGAATCGATGCGCCAAACGAAACTTCGCGATTATTTTCTGGGGCGCGTTAAAGAAAAATTTCCGGAAACTATTATTAATGGTTCAATGGACGCTAGGTTGCCGAATAATGTGAATGTCTCGTTTCCGGATATTGAAAGCCAGCTTATGATAATAGAGCTTGACGCGAAAGGTATCGCCGCGTCCGCAAAAAGCGCGTGTGCTTCGGATGAGGAAGATGCGTCGTATGTAGTCGCCGCGCTCGGCGGCGAAAAATGGCGCTCGGAAAATTCCGTACGATTTAGTTTGGGAAGGTACACGACGAAAAAAGATATTGACGCGACGGTTGAAGCCCTCTTAGAAATTGCTCAAAAATATAGTAAACTATAATTCTTGTGGTATCTCTTAATATTTTAAAAACAGAATGGGACCTTTCACCGCTTGCGGCGGGGGATGCTGATTCAGCATTTGAGCAGAAGCGTGTTGAGATTCAAGCCGCAAATGAAGCGTTTGTGAAAAAGTGGCGCGGGCGCGATGACTATGTGAATGACCCTAAAGTATTGAAAGAAGCGCTTGACGAGTACGAAGCGCTTTTTTCGCGGTACGGCATGTGTGGCGATGAAGGTTACTATTTTCATCTCCGTGGCGCGCAAGATGAAGATAATCCTTCACTTAAGGCGCGCGAACAGCATATACACGATTTTTCGGTGAAGCTCGCAAACGACATACAATTTTTTGAATTGCGGATTGCAAAGATTCCAGAGGCGGAGCAGTCGCGTTTTCTTGCCGCGCCGGAATTATCAGCATACCGTTATTATCTGGAGCGGTTATTTAAAACAGCGAAGTATAATCTATCTGAACCGGAAGAAGCGATACTTAATCTGGTGGGGAAACCTGCTGTCGGTAACTGGGTTGATATGGTATCGCGGTTTCTAAATCGCGAAGAGCGCGAAACACGCACTGAAGACGGGACCCGCGCGAAGAAAAATTTTAATGAGCTTTTATCGCTCCTTTCCAGTCGGGACAAATCGGTGCGCGATGAGGCGGCGGAGCATGTGCGCACGATTCTTGGAACGCATGTTGATGTTGCTGAGGCGGAGATAAATTCCATGCTTGAGTTCAAGCGCGCTATCGGTGAGCGGCGCGGTTACTGCCGGCCGGATGAGGCGCGGCATGTAAGTGACGATATTGATACGGAAGCTGTAGACGCGCTCATACGGACAGTATCGGATAATTTTGACACCGCAAAGCGATATTACGCCCTTAAAGCAAAGCTTTTAGGTGTGCCGCGTCTTGCCTATCATGAACGGAATGTTCCGTATGGTAGCGTGAACAAGAAATATTCGTATTCTGACGCAGCGCATCTTGTTCACAAAGTATTTGAACATCTTGACCGGTCTTTTGCGGATATTTTTAGACGGTTTGTAGAGAGCGGGCAGGTTGATGTTTACCCGAGAAAAGGAAAGAGTGGCGGTGCGTTTTGTGCGCATGAGCTACTGACACAACCGACCTATATTTTAATGAATTATACGGATGAGTTAAACGATGTATTGACGCTTGCCCATGAATCAGGACACGGTATCAATAATGAATTAATTCGTGAGAAACAGAACGCGCTTTCCTTTGATACTCCGCTTGCAACGGCGGAAGTGGCAAGCACTTTTATGGAAGATTTCGTGTTGGAACATCTCATGAAAGACGCTTCTGATGAGCTGAAACTTTCTCTTATGATGATGAAATTGAATGATGATATATCAACGATTTATCGTCAGTCGGCGCTCTACCGCTTTGAACAGGAAATACATGCGGAGTATCGTGAAAAAGGATACCTTTCAAAAGATGATATTGGCGCGATGTTTCGGAAGCACATGGAAGCATATATGGGCGAAGCGGTGGCGCAATCACCAGGGTCCGAGCATTGGTGGGTGCATTGGTCTCATATTCGCGCTCCATTTTATGTATATTCGTACGCGAGCGGTCTTCTAATATCAAAAGCGATGCAGGCACGCGTGCGGGAGGACCCGGCGTTTATTGCGCAGGTCAAACAGTTTCTTTCGGTAGGGCTTTCTGACTCGCCGAGAAATATTTTTGCGAACATGGGTATTGATATCAGCGGCCCATCGTTTTGGGAGAGCGGGTTGCAGGAAGTTCAAGCATTGCTTGCCAGCACAGAATTGCTTGCCGCCAAACTCGGTAAGCTATAAACTTGCTATACATGTGCAAAAACCCGCCGTGTCATCACGGCGGGTTTTAGTATTTAATCACGCTCTGCGATTTCAAACAGATGTGCCATATCTAAGTGAAGGACACACCTTTCCATAATATCAATCTCGGTCTCATCTGCAATGAGAATCATATGTTTGATATCTTCTGATTCACGCACGGCGCATATCAGCGTGCGACATACATTTTTCGCGGCATCGGAAAGCGGCGCACTCTCGTATGTCCGCAAGTCATTGGCGCGCGGAATCGCCTCGTTCCCGGCGGTTGCTTCGAATGTTGCCTCAATAATTGGAGTAAGATTTAAGTAAAATTGTATGTTAATCAACCCCAGTTTGTCTTCATTGGAAAGCGCGCGAACCGCATCTTTAAGCGGTGCGGAAGATATAATCACGCGGTTGAAAGTTTCCCAAATTTTCAAAAATCGAGGGTTTGCAATATCCAAATGTGCTGTGGATGCCATATATATACCTCCTTGTCAAAAAAACACAGGATAAGCCACTTTCTTTAGCATGGCATATTGGCTTTTGCAGTCAAGGGTTTAAAAAAAGCCGCAATTTCATGTCGTTATAGAAATGAAATTGCGGCCGAACATTATGGATATCTGATGCGGTGTTCTTTAAGCCACACCGCTTCGTCAAAGAAATGTTCAAGATATTCAAGAAACATAAACTCGTTTGGCGATGGCCGATGGCCGTCAACCTGATGCACCCAAAATGTTCCTTTGCATACTTTTCCCGCCTCTGTGTTGGCAGACTTCGTCTTCACGGTTGTGCATTGTCCGCTCTGCGCGATGGTTAGTATTTCCCTCTTTTTTTTCTGTTTTGCCTCACCTTTCTCCATAGCGAAGTAGTCCCTTGTTTTATGTAGTAACGCATCGCGTATCGGTGAGCTGAGCATTTTTTTGTCATACATCACTTCAATAATGTTTTGCACGGTCCTTTGTCTAGTCCATGACAGTTTATGTTCAAGTTCGTCTAGCAATTCGCTTTTGTTGTAGCACCATAACTCACTTTTTTCAACCTCCCCATCGCCGGTTTCCATTGCTCCCTCCTGTTGGTAATGTGCTGAATACAGAGCATTCCGCGCTGTGGTATACTGTAGGCATCATATTACTTTTAATATTTTATGCAATATGTACACTGCACGAGATTTTTCAAGCATTATCGGCGTGTCCGGATTTTCTGATACCCTGCTCAAAGCCCACTTTGGTCTCTACGATGGTTATGTAAAAAACACAAATCTACTTGTAGAAAAGCTTGCCGGACTTGAGCCAAGTACGCCAGAATACGCAGAGTTAAAACGCCGTTTCGGGTGGGAGTTTAACGGTATGCGTCTCCACGAACTTTATTTTGAGAATATGGCAAAGGATGTGGAAATTCTGCCTAAGGATTCCGGTTTATACCGGACAATCGTAGACCACTTCGGCTCGTATGAAGCATGGGAGAAGGATTTCAAGGCAACCGGTGCGTTGCGCGGTATTGGTTGGGTGATTCTTGCTTATGACCGCGAAGGGGGCACGCTCTTTAACATATGGGTGGGTGAACACGATATTGGCCATTTGGCGGGAGCAGTACCTATTCTTGTCATGGATGTCTTTGAGCATGCGTTTATTATGGACTATGGAATGAAGCGCAAGGAGTATATTGATACTTTTTTCGGAGCTATCAACTGGGATGTGGTTTCGGGTCGGTTTAGCACATAGCATTTTGTGCACAGGCGGTATTTGTTGCGCCGTCTTGACGCATATCTTATAGTATTAGGTAATGGAAGAACTTACTAAAACTCAAACTATTCTCTTGACGCTTTTTGTCAGTTTTGTGACTTCAATTGCGACCGGCATTACGACGGTTACTTTGATGGACCAGGCGCCACCAGCGATTACACAGACCTTAAATCGCGTAGTTGAGCGTACTGTGGAGAAAGTGATACAGCCGGCAAGTGTTGTAACAAAAGAAATTAAGGTTGTGGTCAAAGAGGAAGATGCAATTGTTGCCGCGTTTGAGCGGAATCGATCAAGCGTTGTCCGTGTTGAGACGGCACCTTACGATGGAGAGGAAACAGGTAAAGTTTTGGGGCTTGGCGTCATCGTATCGGCAGACGGCATTGTTGCAATAGACAAAAATCTGGTCGTGCCGGATGGATTTTACCGTATCGGCATAAACGGCGAGGTATTGGGTGCTCGTGCGGTTTTTTCGTCGGATACGCACCCGCTTGCGTATCTCTTTCTTGAATCGCTTGAGACGAAAGCGTCGGATACTCTAGGAACCACTAAAGACAACGCACTTTTTGATACCGTAAAACGGGCGGTTGGTATACAGGCAAAAAATTCTTTTCAGTCGGTTTCATTCGGCGCATCTCAAAAAGTAAAACCGGGGCAGACCGCTATTACGATTGGAGGCGTATACGGCGACACACTTATGACCGGCATCATATCTAGGGTTGCCTATAATGCGGCGCCGGTCGCAACAACGACTGATGATGGCTTGAAAGAGGAAAGCGGAACTGCGGAGCATGACAGGCGATTATCGGCTATATATACAGATATTTCGTTGGCCGCATACGATATGAGCGCGCCACTTCTGAATGTGGACGGTAATGTTGTTGGAATTTTTGTATTACAGAAACAGGGTGGATATGCGGTGCCGTCGGACATTATAAAAGAAGAACTTGCGCGTATATCTCTTCGCCAAGACGCGCAAGCCAAGGATGTTGACGCAAATTAAAATATAATGTATAGTTTCTTTATACAGTACCGATGATGACGAGGCGCAACATCTTTTATTTTAGATTTTTACAATATGTTTCCATTCAACAATTTTACTTCAAAAGCGAAAGACGCCATAAAGCGGTCTCATGAGCTTGCTATAGAACGCGGGCAGAATCATGTGAATCCGGTGCATCTTCTTGCCGCCCTTGTGCTTCAAGAAGAGAGTATGGTTATCTCTATTTTGGACAAGCTTGAAATTGATACGATGCTTCTTGTGGATACGGTTCTTGAAGCGATTGAATCGCCGGAGAGCGGTACGATACTGTCACCTTCATATCAAATGTATCTCACGCCAGAGCTCGCGCGCGTGTTGGATAGTGCCGGTAAAATCGCCGGAGCGCTCAAAGATGAGTTTGTCTCAACCGAACATCTGTTTATCGCGCTCTTTGATGTTCCGGGCCAGGCACGGGAAGTGTTGGCACGGTTTCGCATAACAAAAGAGAATGTTCTTCGGGTTTACGAGGAGCTTCGGAGCGGCAATATTACGGACGCAACAGTACCGAGAAAATTTCGTGCGCTTGAAAAATACGCCAGAAATTTAACTAAGCTTGCCGCAGAAGACAAACTTGACCCTGTTATCGGACGCGACGAGGAGATCCGCCGCGCAATTCAGATTCTCTCTCGGCGTACGAAGAACAATCCTGTGCTAATCGGCGAGCCCGGAACAGGCAAGACGGCAATAGCAGAAGGACTTGCTGTGCGGATGGTAAAAGGCGAGGTTCCGGAGTCGCTCAAAGATAAAGAACTTGTATCGCTTGACCTTGGATCTCTTATCGCAGGCACGAAATATCGCGGCGAATTTGAAGAGCGTTTGAAAGCTATTATCAAGGAAATTACCAAAGCTGAAGGAAAAATTATTCTTTTTGTTGATGAGCTCCACACCATTGTAGGCGCAGGCGCGGCAGAAGGTTCTATGGATGCATCAAACATGCTGAAACCGGCGCTCGCGCGCGGAGAGCTCAAGATGATCGGGGCTACGACGCTCAAAGAGTATCAAAAATATATTGAAAAAGATGCCGCGCTCACGCGCCGTTTTCAGCCAATCCATGTCAGTGAACCATCTGTTGATGACGCGGTGGCAATCCTCCGCGGAATAAAGGATAAATACGAACTCTATCATGGCGTGAAAATTACGGATGATGCCATTGTCGCGGCGGTCCAACTTTCGTCCCGTTATATTACAGACCGGTTTTTACCCGATAAGGCAATTGACTTGATTGACGAGTCCTCTTCATCACTCCGACTATCACTTGAAAGCAAGCCGGTGCCGCTTGAGGAGACTCATCGCAAGATAACGCGGCTTGAGATTGAAAAAGAAGCTCTTAAAAAGGAAATCGGAGTTGGTGTTGCAAGCACGACTGCCGAGAAGAAAGCGCGTGCGCGAACAAAGAAAATTGAGAAGGAAATCGCCGACTTGAAAGAAAAGACGCGGGAACTTGAGCTGAAATGGAAGAACGAAAAGGGAATCCTTACCGATATTAAAGCATTGAAAACAGAGTTTGAAGGTTTGAAGCTTGAGGCGGAATCCGCCGAAATGCGGGTTGACCTTGCAAAAGCGGCAGAAATTCGCTACGGCAGGATCCCGAAAATTGAAAAAGACCTGAAGGCAAAAACAACGCGCTTAAAGAAACTCCAAAAAGAACGGCGAATACTCAAAGAGGAGATTACAGAACAAGATATTGCCGATGTCGTGGCTCGGTGGACTGGCGTGCCGGTTTCTCGGATGCTTGAAGAAGAGGTTGAAAAGCTTGCCCGTATGGAAGAAACTCTTAAGGAGCGCGTTATTGGGCAGGACGCGGCGATTACCGAGATAGCGAATTCGATTAAGCGTTCGCGAGTTGGTATTTCTGATCCGGAGCGTCCGATCGGTTCTTTCATCTTTCTTGGGCCGACCGGCGTTGGGAAGACCGAGCTTACCAAGGCACTTGCCGAATTTATGTTCAATGACTCAAAAGCGCTTATCCGAGTTGATATGTCAGAATTTATGGAAAAGCACTCGGTTTCCAAGCTTATTGGCTCGCCACCCGGCTATGTGGGCTACGAAGAAAGCGGCGATCTGACTGAGAAAGTGCGTCATCGTCCGTATTCGGTCATTCTATTTGACGAAATTGAAAAGGCGCATCCGGAAGTATTTAATATACTCCTGCAAGTGCTTGATTACGGTCGCTTAACTGATGCAAAAGGCCGTACTGTGAATTTCAAAAATTCTGTCATTGTCATGACCTCAAATATCGGCGCGCAGTATATTGATAAGATGGAGACAATCGGTTTTGCCAAGACGAGCGCGAAGGAAGATTACGAGGAGGCAAAGAATCGTGTTTTGGCGAGTTTGAAAGATTATTTCCGCCCAGAATTCTTGAACCGTTTGGACGGCACCATTATATTTGACATCCTTTCCGAGGATGTTGTACGGCGGATTGTGGAAAAGCAGATTACGGAAATACGAAAGCGGCTTGCCGACAAAGATATTGAGCTTGCCATTTCACCGTCAGCGCTTGAGTATTTGGCAAAAGAAGGGTACGACCCGCACTATGGCGCGCGGCCAATTAAACGCCTTATTCAAAATAAGATTTTGAATCCGGTGGCAAGTATGATGATATCGGAAGGGCTCTTAAAGGGAGGCGCAATTGCCGTCTCGCAAAAAGGAAATGATATAGTTGTGGCGGTGGAAAAAGTTGGTCTTGGCCGCAGTGCGCGTAAACCGGAATCGAAGAACAAAGACCGCGCTGTATCTGTAAAATAAAAGACGAAACCCCCCGGATGCCATCCGGGGGGTTTTCAAAGAAAGTATAATAATATAGCTGGATATTGTATTCTGTTTTCGGAATAAAAAAACCGCATCCATCAGAGTAGAATGAATGCGGCTTCCCATACGCGTCTCATAAGCATAGCAATTAATGTGTTGCCACAGATTCATCTACGGATGCGGTATAGGGTTTGTATGCTGGCATCTGTTGAATCAGTTTATTGTATGCATCAACAAAGGCCGCGGCAACAATTTTACCTTCATCGGTGCTTTGCCATCCGGCAATACCGGCACCTCCGAATGCAGATGACCCGAATCCAAACATGCTGCCACCCAACCCAATATCAGTTTTTGAAGCTTCACCGGTTGCGCTGGCAATTTGGAGTCCGGTACTATTATCCACTAGGAGTAATATGACCTGGGCCTCCATTTTTTGCATACTTCCCATAATGCCGCCCGCAATTGCTCCCAACGGACCAAATAGGCTTCCGATACTGGCGCCTGCCCCGATACCGCCTGCATTTTTGTCACTGAAGACAATGTTTGGTGTAATCGTGTAGTCAACTCTTGCGAGCTGCACTTTCTTTTCTGGACTGCCGGTAAGCATACCTCTTTCTTCAAGTTCTTTTTCTTTCATGATGACATCCAGACCGGCACTTCGGTTTGCTATTTGCAAACATCCGGATTGATGCGCCACAATATTCATAATTGGTGTCGGGTCTGATGGCAGACGGTGTTGTAGTAAAATTGCTTTACTGTTCACATCTTCCATCAAAGCGACAGTCCCGAGTGGTTTTTCGCACCGGATAACCATATTAGAACCTTTGGAACCTTGCGCACCAGCTGATCCGCTTACAACATTTTCTGAAGCAGGTTGTCCGATTTTCGTTCGTGTGAAAGTGTCAATCGCAGAACAACCGGACAAAACAAACACCGATATCATTACGAATATGCACAACCATTTGTAAATATTCATATGGGGCCTCCTTCCTGTTTGTGAAGAACAAAAATACAAGTATGTTTATCTTTTGTTAGTTAAGCATATTTTTTGTCAATAGTCAAGTATTAAGTATGATGAGAGAAGATATAAAGAACGGAACGCGTACGCGTTCCGTTCTTTATATCTTCTATTCTGGTGTATCTATTGTACCAAATTCGCACCTATTTCCCAAACCGCTGACAATGTGCCACGCGCGGAGCGCCGCCCACCCCGCCGTTCCCTCAAAACCTTTGAGTTCCATTTTGGTGACAAATCTTCCAGTGGTATATGCAAATAGGGCATTATTAGCTTTTCTGACTGTACGATAAGTTTATTTTCGTGCTCCTTTTCTAAGACATTATCGGCTTGTTTTGGTCTTCTAAACAAAGTGGGCAACTCTTCTTGCATATCTGTTAGGGCGGATATATAATAATACGCCTCGTAGCCACATTCGTAGCTACATATTCAGACGGCTTGCCGTCTTTGTTCTTTTGTTTATTTACCTGTTTATTTACCAGGTTTTTTAGTTTTTTAATCTTTTTTGAGGGAAAACAAACTATATGACAACACTGGCCATTGTGGCATCTCTGCTCTTCATCGGTGGTTATATTCTTATTACGCTTGAACATCGCTATGACCTTCATAAGGCACTTCCCGCATCAGCGTTGGGCGCTTTTCTATGGATTCTTATTGCTATGACGGAGGGCGCAGATGGTGTCGGACACGCTATTGAAGAAGTGGGCGCCGAAATTTTCGGACTCATTGCGTTTCTACTAGCCGCGATGACTTTGGTGGAGATTCTGACACATTACCGTTTTTTTGACCTTATTCGTGCGAAAATTCTTGCTCTCGGACTCAATGACCGTAAACAGTTGTGGGTGATTGGCAGTGTTTCGTTTTTCCTTTCCGCAATTATTGACAACCTTACTGCAACGCTTGTTATGCTCGCTATCAGCATGAGTTTCTTTGCTGGAAAAAACTTGCTCCGTGCGGCTGCGGTTGTTGTTATTGCCGCAAATGCGGGTGGAGCATGGTCTCCAATTGGGGATGTGACAACTATTATGTTGTGGCTCGCTGACAAATTTACCGCGGTTGAAATTGTTCTTTTTGGGTTTTTACCATCGCTTGCGCTCTTTGTGACGAGTACCTTCCTACTTACTATGGATGTCTCGCTTGATACGCAAGATACTGTGGAAGAATCTATTGAGATCTCTAGATCGGAGAAAATTATCATTGGAGTTTCTCTCATTTCATTCCTATTTCCTCTTTTAGTTTCTCGTATTGGTCTAGAACCATATTTTGGGCTTGTGTTCGGCTTGGGTTTGGTTGGCATACTCATCGCGCTTTTTAGAGTACGCTCAAAGAAATTATTTTCACTTGAGGAAAATATGGTAGAGGGTACGGATGAAAACGGAAATAATGGCTGGTATGGACCAGAAGGACTGTCCTCACTAGGGGTACCTCACCAGACCCACCTTACTTCTAACATTGAGAAGAAACTTGCCCGCATTGACCTAGCATCTCTTCTTTTCTTTATCGGCATTCTTTTGGCGGTTGGCGCACTCTCACACTTGGGCGTTTTGGAACTCATTTCACATGTGCTCCTTGGTGTTGATCCATCGATTGTACGACTTGTTATCGGTAACAGTACGCTCGGGATTTTATCGGCAATTATGGATAACATTCCACTTACCGCCGCGGCAATTGATATTCTCAAGACTAACGATTCTGCAATTTGGGTACTTCTCGCTATTGCGGTTGGGACAGGAGGTTCAATTCTTGTAATTGGTTCCGCGGCAGGGGTCGTGGCTATGGGTAAAGTGAAGGACCTTACATTTTTCAATTATATCAAGATTGCAACCTTTCCGGCCTTTGCGGGCTATATAGTTGCAATTGCGGTATGGTATGCACAATATCTGTTCTTCAGTTAACACATATACAGTATTGTTTCTGTACGATTGTTATTATTTCTTCAAGCGGCCATGATATTCATGGCCGCTTTTCGTATAAATATGACATTGAGTTGGCTCGCCACGCACGGCGCGGTGAGCCAGCATTTCCGTATCTTTCCGCGCTTCGCGCGGCAAAAGCCGTTGGTTCAAAACCGACAAGTTCTATACTGGTGCGCCGGGCAGGATTCGAACCTGCGTAGCCCGAAGGCGCTTGATTTACAGTCAAGTGCGATTGACCACTCCGCCACCGACGCAATTTCTCATATTATACCGCTTTTTTAGTATGCGCGCAATTTTTGACTTTTAAATTTTTCAATGTATAATGTTTTAGGCATTGCATACAATATGATTCTTGAAAACCCTATCAGGAGGTGACGCGTGAACTATTTTCCTTATATTGGTATTACAGGTTTTACTCAACAAAATGAGGTTAAAGCTGTGATTGAAGGTGAGACGCTTCAATGCGTGCCGCCTGATCGGAAAATCATGATAGGCGTGCTTGCGAACTCGCAAACGCTTATAGGCATGAAACAGGCATTGCCGAATCTGTATCCGGACGCAAAGGTAATACCCAACATATTCTTCCGGCACGAACAGTTGTTTAATGTTGTGTGCTACCATTCGGATTTGACTGTCGCGCCGGCATATTACAAAGAGTTGGAGCTTATAACGAAATCGTGCGGGGAACCTCTCAATGGCATTCAGTTGCATAATGTATGGCCACACCCGAATATTATCGCAATTTATCGGAGCGTGTTTCCACGCATTAAAATTATTCTGCGTATCGGAGATAAGGCATTTCGGGCTGTTGATTTTTCAGGAAAGCTTTCCGCTAAGGCCGTTGCAAAACGCATTGCCGAGAGAATTATCTGGTATGAAGATACAATTGATGCAGTACTCATTGACCGGAGCGATGGTTATGGCAAACAGATTTGCATCGGTCTCGCCGATGCATGCCTGCGAGTATTTCATAACCGCATTCCGCATCTCCATGCCTCCGTTGCCGGAGGATTTTCTTCCGATGATTCCGCTATTGAACCGTTTCGAGCACTTGTCAAGCATTTTCCCGACATTTCCATTGATACAGAGAGCGGCATCCGCAATGCGGCAAACCGTCTGGATATTGGACAAGTCAAGATGTACATTAAGAAAGTGTCTTTGGCGATTCGCATGCCGGATTATCAGCCCGCCGCATAATACTTCCCCGTTAGAGATTCCGACCTGTCAGGCCGCTCTCTCTCACGGGGTTGTTTTTTGTTTGAGAAGGGGTAAGGCAGGCGTATAAAAAATCTTTGACACGGAATGACAATGTCTTCTTTTTTGTTTCGGAAGATATCCCTTTTATTCTCACAGAGCGAAGTCGTGCCGTCTGGTACGCTGCAATTATGTCGTATATAGGAGCTCTGATACTGGGGAGACGCTTTTCTTTTTGACCCGAGTATGGTATAAAAGGGCGCATGGCACAGAAACAGCTTATAAAACTTGCGTGCGGAAAATGCAAGCGCATCAACTACTGGAGCCGAAAGAATAAGAAGCTGGTTGAGCGTAAAATAGAGCTTAAGAAGTATTGCAAGTGGTGTAAGAAGCACACGGCACACAAGGAGATGAAAAAATAATCGCCTATTTCGGCGTATTGTTTTTTTGAATATCCCCCTTGGGGATTTTTTTGTTCTGCGATATGATAATTGCGAAGGCGTACGCGCTTGTCATACGAAGGGTCCATCGGTTAAGTGGTAAACCACTGGTCTCCAAAACCAGGACTGCAGGTTCGAGTCCTGCTGGACCCGCTATGATACATAAAAACCGCCCTCATTTTGAGGGCGGTTTTTGGAGCTCTGGTGGTGAATAACGCGGTCGTGTACCACTTGACCAGCGGTTTTTGTTGATGCCAATCTGAGTCCAGAAACCATTATCGCAGAATGCAGGGTCCCTGCAGAATTGAATGAACGGTTCTTCATCGCCGGATGCGATGAGTGCCTCAAGCGGGTATAAGCTGTTAAATTCCCCGATACTCATTTCAGTCAATTGCGTTTTTGCAGATGAATTGTTTGAAACGATTTCGTTGAATTTCACGCTAAGAATGAGCGTACCGGAGATTAAAAATGGATAGACCGGGCTGTTCGGATTTATATAAAGGATACGCGCCCCGTTCTTTTCAAGAGAAACTCCAAGACCCAATACAAGCCAAATGCAGTTTTCAGCATCATACGCCGCCCCCTCTTTGAAGCAATTTCTGTCAATGGAGTACTCGTTGGTAGTGGCCCCATGCGCTACCACGCGCTCAATAAGTGGAAAAACAAAAAAATATATAAGCAAGGCAAGCAGTAATATGCCAAATATTATTTGATTCAGTCGCCGCATATAACACCTCTCTTTCAAAGGCTTCTTTCTCTTCTTGTTGTCTCATATTTTTATGGACTTTGCAATGGCGCGAGAAATTTCCGCGTTTCTCGAAATGCGGTATGCGCGCCGGATATCCATATAATACGAGAATCCCGTCGGAACCATGTCATCTGCCGCTTTGCGTAACGGTATGTTTCTGTGTTTAGCCGTTCTTCCAGTTCGTCTCGTGTGAGAGTACCGTTGAGATATTCTGCCGGTAGCGCATATTCAAAGCCGAGCTCGCGAAGCCGCGCGGCAGATATTCCAGATTCGCGTAGATGCCGTACTTCAGCGATGAGCCCGCGGCGTAGCATCGCGTTTGTCCGCGTAGCAATGCGTGTTTTTAGTGTTTCTAGCGGGAGTGCGATACCAATGAAGAGTGGCTTATAGCTTGGCTTTGTTTTTTTAAGCGGCGGCACGATGCCAATGGTTTTTGTGATTTCAATCGCACGGATGAGTCGGCGCGAGTTTTTTCGGTCTATCGTCTTTGCACGTCGTGGGTCAAGTTGTTTGAGGATGCGGAACAGTTCGTCAGTCGATTTTTTTGAAAGATTTTTCCTGAGTGCAATATCGGGAGTTACATCTGGAAACGCGATACTATCTACGAGCGAATTGACCCAGAAACCGCTGCCGCCCGCTATGATTGGCAGTTTGCCACGCGATACAATGTCGGTAATGGCGTCACTCGCTTTTTTTTGATATTTGGCGGCATCGTACGCTCGGCGTGGCGAGGCGACATTTAGCAGATGGTGCGGAATACCTGCCGTCTCGCGCGCGGTGACTTTACCGGTGCCGATATCAAGTCCACGATATACTTGTCGCGAATCAGCGGAGACAACCTCGCCATTGAATGTTTTTGCCAAAGACACGGCGAGGTTGCTTTTTCCTGATGCTGTTGGTCCGACAACAACAAGGATTTTAGGGCCAACCGAACTTTTTCGTATGTTCTTTTTTATCGACAAAGACATAAAATAATGTTATCATTATTACATCAGATAGACCGATTTTACCAGCGTAGTAATTGAACACAGATATATGGCAAAAAATATATATTCGGAATACGACGAATTCTCGTTTGATGGGATTCGCATTGGACATGAAGTACCAGACATGGAAATTGAGGCGTTCCATGAGAATAAAATTAAAAAAATCCGCTTGTCTGACTATCGCGGAAAGAAAGGAAAGTGGGTTATTCTTTTTTTCTATCCGGCAGATTTTACTTTCGTCTGCCCCACCGAGCTTGAAGAAATGGCGGATCATTACAACGAGTTTAAGAAAGCGGGTGCCGAGGTTCTCTCGGTTTCTACAGATACGGTTTTTGTGCACAAAGCATGGCACAACGATTCAAAGGCAATCAAAAAAATAAAATTCCCGATGCTTGCTGATCCGACCGGCAATCTCTCCAGAATGATGAATGTATATATTGATGAAGAAGGTGTGGCGTTTCGCGGAAGTTTTATCATTGATCCGGAAGGCGTGCTCCAGGCGATTGAAGTGAATTCAAATGACATTGGCCGGAACGCAAAAGAACTCCTGCGTAAGTTGCAAGCAGCGAAATTCGTGCGTGAGCACGGTGGACAGGTTTGTCCCGCAAGTTGGGAACCAGGCGGCGATACGCTCAAACCGGGCCTTGATCTGGTAGGGAAGATATAAGAAGATATAATTGAAAAAACCGCCCCGAGCGTACTCAAGCAGTACACAGGGCGGTTTTTTAATAGTCGCCAAAAGCTTCGCTTTTAGCTTGTTCTTTATATGCACTTTAGGTGAACAGGTTAGAAACTGTATTATTCTCCAAGACTACGGCAAGGCAAAGCCTCTCTCAAAACCCCAACAGAGCCATTTATGCTTATATTGTAGCATCGAGGAGCTGCTTTTATATGTCTGGATGACACTAAGACACTGCTTAGGAGCACTTTGTCCGACATTTCTAAAAATCCCATCTAATGTTATAGCCTCGCCTAAAAGGGGAGTTCTGGCACGCTATTTCGGGACATATATAAATATATTCGAGAGTAACTACTATTTTGCCGGTCACTAAGAGCGTATGTTTCAAAATCGTATTCAAAGATGAGAGTGCCTTGAGGCTTGCCATCAAGCACGAGCGGGTTGCAGACAGCGGCAAGAGTGTTAAGGCGGCATCCGCGGAAAGTTGGCGAGCTATCGTCGCACGCAGAGCCAAAGGTTTTGGTTATTTCTTCTGCGACAAACAATAACCCTGGACGGTGGCTGGTCTATCGCATAATAAAAGCCCCACTCTCTGTTTGAGAGGGGGCTTTTTATATATCAAAACATACTTACAATTACTCCCCAAGCGCATACAATACATTATCAGAGACAATGTAGAGTATGCCGTCTCCTATTGCTGGTGCTTCTGTACCATTTGCAAGCGAGAATTCCCAAACAATATCCGCATCAATTGCAAGCAAGCTCTGCGTGGCCTTATCAGCAATAACATATTTTCTATTATTACCATCAACTGAGGTTCTGTTCCGCCCAGAGAGGTTATCCGGCAGGAAGGTCGTGGTGGTAATCTCCCCGTCTGCAGGGTTTATGGTGAAGAGCGTATCGGTTCTACTGAAGAGAATGTTGCCGTTCTGGTCAAGTGTCGGCGGGTTTTGGAGATTGTTCCCGATGGGACGCGTCCATAGTACGGTACCGTCCATATCGTATGCACGAAAGCCAATATCGGTGTCGGTCATAATGATATGGTCATTGTCATCAATCAGCGGTGCGAAAGAGAAACGAAAACTGTCTGTTTGAGTCCAGATGGGTGCCGGTGTTGGTACGGTTGTTTTTGAAGAAAAGGCGCGGAGTGTCTTGTTAAAGGCAACATAAACTATAGTTTCGTCTTTGGATAACGCGGGTGAGGTAGCGGCAATGTTTGGTTCTTCATAGCGGAAGCGTTCGGTACCGTTAGAATTGATGGCGGCAAGCACAGCGGTTTGACCATTGAGCGGAGGCGGAACAGTGGCGTAGATGATATTGTCGCTTGAAACGATGGGTGGGAGGCACTCTCGCGAGCCGC